>Ga0105047_10002275_pt1 | contig 34320 bp, 28 predicted proteins | sample MAT04_FD_78384 | JGI IMG/M metagenome (GOLD analysis project Ga0105047, IMG submission 78384) | Freshwater microbial communities from Lake Fryxell liftoff mats and glacier meltwater in Antarctica - MAT-04 (megahit assembly) | ecosystem: Environmental > Aquatic > Freshwater > Ice > Liftoff... | reverse complement strand
CGACGGTGTCCTTCACCAACCGATCGGGTGCAATGACGAATTCTTGAACCAGACCGATCTGGGCCAGCACTTCCACGATCGTGGGCATGGCGTCGGTCTTGCCGCTCAGAAGTCCGACGGACCATTGCAAGATGGCGAAGATGGCCATCGCGACCCAGTAGGGGAGTAAGAGGCGGAAGAATCGTCGCTTGACGTATCCGCCTATCGAGATGCGTTCACCGGGCACGGGGCGCATCATGTGCGCCATCATGAACCCGGCTAGAATGTAGAAATTTTCAACGCCGAGCAGCCAGTCCCAGACGATGCTTTTGCCGGTTTCGCCAAACAGACGGTAGTACGAATCGTAGAGCGGGCTGTTATAAACATGCAGCATCGCGAGCGAAAGGCACACGAGACCGCGGAACCAGTCGATGTCGAATTCACGTTTGGCTGGAATACCCATCATGGCCGAAGCTGATACCACACACTCGCTGGAACTGTCAAGCCTGTTAGTAATCCGCGATCGATCCGTCCTTCATTCGATAACCGGGCCACTTCCAGGGGCGCTTGTTCGTGTTCGGGTAATCGATCAGGGCCGGCTCATCAATTTCAATGCCCAGGCCGGGTTCCTGCGGCAGCGAAGCGTAGCCCTCCTCGTCGACGGTCCAGGTCTTCTTGATGAACGTTCCTTTCACGATATTTGGGTAATATTCGTGAATAACGAAGAACGGAATAGCGGCACAGGTATGCAAACTGGCGGTGACTCCCACTTCCGAGGCAACGCAGTGCGGCGCCAGCGGTGTCATATAAGCTTCCGCGATGGCAGCGATCTTCTTCATCTGCGTGATACCGCCCGTGTGGCACAGGTCGGGTTGAATGACGTCGAGGCAGCGTTCCTGCAGGTAGGGCAAGAAGCCCCAGATGCCGTGATCTCGCTCGCCAGTAGCCAGGGGAATTCGGATAGCTTCCTTCAAGCGTTTGAAGACTTCAATATTGCCGGGGACGGCCGGTTCCTCAATAAACAGGATTTGATCGGGTTCGATCCGCGACGCCAACTGGATCAAGAACGGCGGCGGCAAAGCGCTGTGGGCATCCAGGATGATGATGCCGTCGGGGCCGACTTTCTTACGGTAGGTGGCTAGCAACTGGACGTAGCGGTCGATCTCGGCCGGAGTGCCGGAGAACTCGGTCGGCCCGCCGCCGAACTTGGCCGCCTTGGCTGAAGGATAGACACGAATCTTATCACGCGTCGGCCCGCCCAGCAGTCGATGAATCGGCACGCCCCACAGCTTCCCAGCAATGTCCCATAGGGCCATGTCGATGCCGGCCAGCGTGTGCATCATAAACGCCCCGCCGCGCATGTCGCGATGCGAGCGATAGAGCTTCTGCCAGAGATGCTCGATCCGGGTGGGGTTCTCGTTCTCCAGCAACTCAAAGAGCGACTGAACAAGAGTCTGGGCGACAACCGGTTGCAACTGATCGATTTCGCCCCAGCCGACAATGCCATGATTGGTGTCGAACTTCAAAAAGACTTTGGCCCCGGCAATGAACGTCTTCAGGCCCGTCAACCTGATGGTCGAAGTGCGGTCGGCGACGTTCGCGGCTGGATTGTCCTTGGCCTGAAGCATTTCGAGCACGGGAATCTCCTTCGTCGCCTATCCGAAATCAAGATGCCCAGTCTACTCTGTTTGAATGGCCAGTCCCAAGAAGAAATCGCAAGATCGTGAGTTCGAATTGCTCTTACCATCACAGCAAAAAAACAGGCGAGCATGGAGCTCACGCCTCCATACTCGCCTGGTGCTGCGTTCAACGCAATTTCAATTGACTCTTATTCGTCAGCGGAAGCCACCACTTCGGCCGGTTCGTCGGCTTCGGGCGCTTCCGGTTCGCTGTTGAATGCGCCGATCTTCACCTCGCCGTCTTGATACATGCGGAAGCCGGTGCCGGCGGGCACCAGATGCCCAAGGATGACGTTCTCCTTGAGGCCGACCAAGTAATCGCACTTGCCCGCCAAGGCCGCCTCGGTCAGGACCTTCGTCGTTTCCTGGAAGCTCGCCGCCGAGATGAAGCTATCGGATTGCACCGCTGCCTTGGTGATGCCGAGCAACACGCGTTCGCAGGTCGCCTTGTGAGGCGTGATCCAGTTTGGCGACTTGCCGCCCTCAACTTCGAGACGGGCCTTCTCTTCCTCAAAGGCTTCTCTCGAAACGATGCGGCCTTCCTCGAATTGCGATTCGCCCTTGCTGCGAACCTTCACGCAATCGGCCACCATTCGATCGTTGATTGCCGCGAAGCCGAAGCGATCCATCACCGCGCCCGGCAACAGATTGGTGTCGCCCATCTCGTTGATCTTCACCTTGCGAAGCATCTGGGCAACGATGATCTCGATGTGCTTATCATCGATGTCGACACGCTGCGAGCGGTAAACGCTTTGCACTTCGCGGACCAGATAATCCTGCACGGCATCAATGCCGGAGATACGCAGAATGTCGTGCGGGACCAAGGGTCCGAAGACGAGCGGCTCGCCTTCCTTCACGTATTCACCCGCGTGAACACGCAACTGCTTGCCGTGAGGAACTTGATGTTCCTTCTCGTCACCGATCGATTTGCCCTGATCGTTCTCGGGTTGAATGTAGATCAAGCGCTTGCCGCGCTTCTTGTCGCCAATGCGGATCTTACCGGAGACTTCCGCCATGACAGCGGGGTCACGCGGCCGTCGTGCCTCGAAGATTTCCGTGACGCGGGGGAGACCACCCGTGATGTCCTGGGTGCCGCCGACTTCCTTCGGCGTCTTGGCAAGCAGGCTGCCGGCCATGATCTTGTCGCCGTTCTTCACCTCGATGTAGGCACGTTCGGGGATGAAGTAGGCCTTCAAGATGTTACCGCGTTCATCCTCGACCACGAGCTGCGGATGGAGTTCACCTTTGTGCTCCATGATGATGAAGCGTTCGGTGCCGCTCGAATCCTTTTCGCGGCGGACCGTTTCGTTTTCCTTGATGTCTTCGAAGCGAACCCGACCGCCTTCTTCGCTGATGATGGCGACCATGTGGGGATCCCATTGGCAAAGCCGTTCACCCGGCTTGACTTCTTGGCCCTCGGTGACGAAGAGTTCGGCTCCGTTGGGGACGGCGAATCGTTCGAGCGGGGTCTGGTCTTTCCCCTTCACGATGACGATTTCGCCCGTGCGAGCCAGGGCGATTCGCTGCCCGGATTCGTTGATAACGACGTTGATGCGCTCGAGTAGGACGGTGCCGCCCTTTTTCGTTTTGTGTTCGCTGTCCAAAGACTTGCCGGAAGCCACGCCGCCGATGTGGAACGTACGCATCGTCAACTGCGTGCCTGGCTCACCGATGGACTGTGCGGCGATGATGCCGACAGCCATTCCCTGCTCGACCATGGCGCCAGTCGCCAGATCCATGCCATAGCACGATCGGCAGATGCCGAGTGTCGTCTGGCATGTCATGGGGCTGCGAACCGTAACCTTGTCGACGCCGAGATGTTCGAGCAATTTCGCCTTATCCGGCGTGATCATCTCGTTCTCGGCGATGATGATGTCGCCTGTCGTCGGATGCCGGATTTCGGTACGGCTGACCCGACCGCGAATCGCGTCGGAAATCGGCCGATCGATTTCATCACCCTTGTAGATGATGCCCTTGGTGACACCCTGGGTCGTCCCGCAATCCTCTTCCGTGATGACGACGTTCTGGGCTACGTCCGCCAGCTTACGGGTGAGGTAGCCCGAGTCGGCCGTCTTCAAAGCGGTGTCAGCCAGGCCCTTGCGGGCGCCGTGCGTTGAACTGAAGTACTCGAGCACCGTCAAGCCTTCGCGGAAATTCGACTTGATCGGCGTTTCGATAATCTGGCCCGAGGGCTTGGCCATCAGACCACGCATGCCGGCCAACTGGCGGATCTGTTCAATGCCGCCGCGAGCGCCGGAGTGGGCCATCAGGTAAATCGGATTGATGTACGGCTTGCCGTCACGGCGATCGTTCATCAGTTCCGACATCATGCGCTTGGTGATCTCGTCGCGAGCATCCGTCCAGACGCCGATGACTTTGTTGTAACGCTCGTCGTTCGTGATGGCTCCGCGCTCGTACTGCTTCCGCAGCTTCTCGACTTCCTTGTCCTTGTCCTTCAGAACGTGTTCCTTGTTGTCCGGCGTCTTGAGGTCGGACGTGGCGAAACTCAGGCCCGAGCGGGTCGATTCGCGGAAACCGGTTTCCTTCATGCGATCGAGCAGGTCGATCGTTTCCTTGCGACCAAGGAGTTGGTAGCAGTCGGCGATGATGCGGCTGAGATGCTTCGAAGTCAGCGGCAGATCGTAGAACGCCATCTTCGGATGCAAGATGTCGTTGAAGATGACACGGCCGACGGTCGAGCGTACCAAAGCGCTCGCCTTTCGCGGCAACTCATCAACGATCGTCTTGTCCTTGTCGACTTTGAGTTCGGTGATGACCTTCTTATCGATCGGCAGGCGCACCTTGATGCGGGCGTGCAATCCCAGCTTGCCTTGCTGGAAGGCCGAGAAGAGTTCACTTGGGCTGTGGAAGATCTTGCCGTCGCCAGCTTCGACCTTTTCGCCTTCCTCACCGCGGGAAGCAGTTAGGTAATAGCAACCCATCACGATGTCCTGGGACGGCGTGATGATCGGGTTGCCGTTGGCGGGGCTGAAGATGTTGTTCGTCGACATCATCAGCACGGTCGCTTCAACCTGAGCCTCGATCGAGAGCGGCAGGTGAACGGCCATTTGATCGCCGTCGAAGTCGGCGTTGAAGCCCTTGCAAACCAGCGGGTGGATGCGGATGGCGTTGCCTTCGATGAGCACCGGCTCGAATGCCTGAATACCCATGCGATGCAGAGTCGGAGCGCGGTTCAAGAGAACCGGATGGTTCTTGGTCACTTCTTCAAGGATGTCCCACACGACGTCGTCCTTGCGCTCCAGCATCTTTTTGGCGGACTTGATCGTGTCAGCGTGCTGAAGTTCCTTGAGACGGCGAATGATGAACGGTTGGAAGAGTTCCAGAGCGATCTTCTTGGGCAGACCGCACTGATGCAGCTTCAGTTCGGGGCCGACGACGATGACCGAGCGGGCGGAGTAGTCGACGCGTTTGCCAAGAAGGTTCTCGCGGAAACGACCCTGCTTGCCCTTGATCATGTCGGTCAGTGACTTGAGCGGACGATTGCTCGAGCCAAGTACGGGCCGCTTGCAACGATTGTTGTCGAACAGGGCGTCAACCGACTGTTGCAGCATCCGCTTCTCGTTGCGGATGATGACTTCCGGCGCGTTCAGATCGACGAGCTTTTTGAGCCGATTGTTGCGGTTGATGATGCGGCGGTAGAGATCGTTCAAGTCCGAGGTCGCGAAGTTGCCCGAATCGAGCAACACCAGCGGCCGGAGATCGGGCGGGATGACCGGAATACAATCGAGCACCATCCACTCGCACTTGTTGCTCGAATCGCGGAGGGCTTCGATAATCTTGAGACGCTTGACGTAGTCGCGAAGCTTCTGCTTGGACGACTTGCCGAGCTTCCGTTCTTTCTCTTGTTCGGCAGCCAGCTTCTCGCGCAGGATGACCGATTCGTCGACGAGGTTAAGCTTCTCCAGGAGCTTCTTGATGGCCTCAGCGCCCATGTCAGCTTCGAACGACTCTGGCCCGTACTCTTCTACGGCGCGGCGGAATTCGTCTTCCGTCAGAAGTTGACGTTCCTTCAGTTTGGTCTGGCCGGGATCGACGACGACATAGTCCTGGAAGTAAATGATCTTTTCCAGGGCGTTGGTCTTCATGTCGAGCAGGGTGCCCAGGCGGCTGGGCATGGCCTTGAAGAACCAAATGTGAACAACGGGGGCGGCGAGCTCGATATGACCCATGCGCTTGCGGCGGACGCGGCTATGCGCGACCTTGACCCCGCAACGATCGCAGATCATACCCTTGTACTTCATGCCGCGGTATTTACCGCACGTGCACTCCCAATCCTTCTCCGGCCCGAAGATACGCTCGCAGAACAGCCCCTCTTTTTCGGGCCGGTAAGTGCGGTAGTTGATGGTTTCGGGCTTCTTGACTTCGCCGAACGACCAGCCGCGGATATCGTGCGGAGCGGCGAGGCCGATGCGGACGGCGCCGTAATCGTTGATGCGATCGTAATTGCCTGCGCCTTCGGCGGCGGGATTGTTCTGTGTCGTGGTCGCGCTCATGAGATGAATCCCCTCGTGTTCGGTGAAATGAGAACTGCGCTGCAGCGCAACGAGCTCCGCGAATAGGGAGGAATCGAGGGATCAGCCTCGATCCCTCCCCGTCGCGTTCAAATCACCCGTTTCTTCTCTAACTGCATGTTCAACCCCAGTCCGCGGATTTCGTGGGTGAGGACGTCGAAGCTAGCGGGGGTTCCGGCTTCGAGTGTATTCTCGCCCTTGACCATCGATTCGTAGATCTTCGTTCGCCCCTCGACGTCGTCCGACTTGACGGTGAGGAGTTCCTGAAGAATGTAAGCGGCGCCGTATGCTTCCAGCGCCCACACTTCCATCTCGCCGAACCGTTGACCGCCGAAGCGAGCCTTGCCGCCCAGAGGTTGTTGCGTGATCAGCGAGTACGGGCCAGTCGCACGAGCGTGCACCTTGTCGTCAACGAGATGGTGCAGCTTCAACATGTAAATGTAGCCGACCGTCACGGGCTGATCGAAGCGGTCGCCGGTGCGGCCATCGTAAAGAACGCTCTTGCCAGACTCGTTGTAACCCGCTTCTTTCAACGCCGCCTTGATCTCTTGCTCTTCGGCCCCGTCGAACACGGGAGTGACCGCTTTAAAACCGAGCTTCGCGGCCGCGTAGCCCAGATGCGTCTCAAGAATCTGGCCCACGTTCATACGGCTGGGCACGCCCAACGGGTTGAGCAGGATGTCCACCGATGTGCCGTCGGACAGGAACGGCATGTCTTCTTCCGGCAGAATCTTCGAGATAACGCCCTTGTTGCCGTGACGGCCGGCCATCTTGTCGCCGACCGAGATCTGCCGCTTGGTTGCGACGTAAACCTTCACCATCTGCTGCACGCCGGATTGCAACTCGTCGCCGCGATTGAGCGAGTTGATCTTGCGCTCACGCATCTCGATGTAGTCTTGAATCCGCTCGCCGTGGCGCTTCCACAACTCGTGAGCTTTTTCAAGCTTGGCAGGCGAACGCAGATCGATGCTGTCGATCTTGAACGAGGCCGCCTGTTCAGCGACGGCTTTGTCCTCTTTTTCGGCCGCCAGCGGTTTACCTGTTTGCGGATCCTTCAGGTCCTTCTTCTCGATGGCCGTTTCCAGTTCACGGGCGAATGTACGGAACTGGTCGGCGATCAGCTTGTTGAAGCGTGCTTCGATGTCCCGGCGTTCCTTCGCCAGCAACTTCTTTTCATCGTCCGTCATGCTCGTCTGACGGCTGAATCGCTGGGTGTCGATCACGATGCCTTCAACACCCGACGGCACTTCAAGGCTATCGTTCTTAACGTCTTCGCCCGACCGGCCGAAGATCGCGTGCAGCAGCTTCTCTTCGGGCGTCAGTTCGCTGCGCGACTTGGGCGAAACCTTGCCGACGAGAATATCGCCGGGGCGAACGTAGGTTCCAATCTGGACAATGCCATGCTCGTCGAGGTTCGCGAGCGACTTGGGCGACACGTTCGGGATGTCACGCGTGAACTCTTCCCGGCCGAGTTTGGTCTCGCGGATTTCGAGATCGAACTCGTCGATGTGGATCGACGTGAAGGTATCGTTCTTGACGAGACGTTCGCTGATGATGATCGCGTCTTCGAAGTTGTAACCTTCCCACGACATGAACGCGACGAGCACATTGCGACCCAGGGCGAGTTCACCCTTGTGCGTGGCGGCGCCGTCGGCGATGATCTGCCCCTTCTTCACCTTGTCGCCCATCTTGATGATCGGCTTCTGGTTCAGGCAGGTCCGCTCGTTTAGGCCGGTGAATTTACGCAGTACGAATTCCTTATCGTCGACCCGAATTCGCTGAGCATCGACGTAGGTGATCGTACCGGCTTTCTCAGCGCGGACGACCATACCCGAATTGCGAGCGACGTCGATCTCGAGGCCGGTGGCCACGATCGGCGGTTCGGTCACGAGCAGGGGCACCGCCTGGCGCTGCATGTTCGAGCCCATGAGCGCGCGGTTAGCGTCGTCATGTTCGAGGAACGGGATCAGACCCGCGGAAACTCCCACCATTTGCTTCGGCGAGACGTCGAGGTACTCAATCTTTTCCGATGGCAGATGCTTGAAGTCGCCGCCCCAACGGCCGGTAACGCGATCGCCTTCGATCTTATGATGCTCGGCTGGCGTGTCGGCAGGAGCGATTGTCTTGGTCGCTTCCTCGTCGGCCCGCAGCCACTCGATGTCTTCCGACAACTTCCTGTTGTGAACTTTGCGATAAGGCGTGATCAGGAAGCCGTACTCGTCGATACGGGCGTAGATCGACAAGCTCGAAATCAAACCGATGTTCGTACCTTCAGGCGTCTCGATCGGGCAGATGCGGCCGTAGTGCGAGATATGGACGTCGCGCACTTCGAAGCCGGCACGCTTACGATTCAAGCCCCCAGGCCCGAGGGCCGAAAGACGGCGTTCGTGTGTCAACTGGGCCAGCGGATTGGTCTGGTCAACGACCTGCGACAATTCGCTGCGGCCGAAGAAGTACTCGATGGCAGCAGAGACCGACTTCGGGTTGATGAGCGAACGCGGGCTCATGTCCGCCTGTTCGCGGATGGCCATGCGTTCCTGCACGGTGCGGCGGAGCTTTAAGAAACCCTTACGCAGTTCGTCGGCGGCGAGCTCATCGATGGTGCGGAGCCGGCGGTTGCCGAGGTGATCGATGTCGTCGATCTGAAACTTCGCTTCGTCTTCCTTCGTTTTAGTCGCGTCACGCAGCATCAACAGGTACTTGATGGCGTTGACGAAGTCGACCGCGCGAAGAGTCATCTCCGACTCGGGGACGTTCTGATCGAACTTGCGGTTGATGCGGAAACGGCCGACCTTGCCGAGGCGGTAACGGTTGGCGTCCGCGAACTTTTCCTTGAAGAGGTCGCGAGCCTTTTCGAGTTGCGGCGGGTTGCCCGGCCGCAGACGCTGATAGATCTTCAATAGCGCCGCTTCGTGAGATTCGGTGCCGTCTTCGATGATGGCCGAGAGGATGAGCGGATCACGCGGCGGCGCCAGGGCCGTGATTTCCTTGATCTTGCTGAGGACAATCTTGTCAACGAGATCCTTGCTGAAGCTATCGCCGCTGTTGAGGTAAACCTCACCTGTCTCGGGATCGATGACGTCATCGTCGGCAATCATCGGCAAGATGTTCTTTTCCGGATCGCCAGCCAGCTTAGCCCGCGTCTCCGGTGACTTCAACTTCAGCGTTTCGCTGGTATAAAACTCACGGATGATGGCGCCGCTCGTCGAATACGTCGGATCCATGGCGCGAAGCAACGTCATCGCGCTGAACTTACCGGATTGATCGATGCGAACACCGAGCGTGCCCTTTTTCGTAACGTTGATTTCGATCCACGAGCCACGCTCGGGGATGATGCGGCACGAGTGGAGTTTGGCATCGCCGTCGATTTCCATGACGAAATCGACGCCGGGGGAACGGTGTAGCTGGGAGACAACGACGCGTTCAGCGCCATTGATGATGAACTCACCGCCGCCAATCATAATCGGCATGTCGCCCAGGTAAACTTCTTCTTCGACGACCGAACCATCGGTCTTGCGAAGGCGCAGCATCACCTTGAACGGACGGCCGTAGGTGAGGCGGAGCTGACGGCATTCGTCAGGGTCGTAGCGCGGCTTGCCGAGCTCGTACTTCACGTACTCAAGAGCGATCTTTTTGTCATAGCTCTCGATCGGGAAGATTTCCTTGAGGACGCCCTCAAGGCCTGACTGATCGCGCTCGTCAACGGGCGCCTCCAGTTGCAGGAACTTCTTGTACGATTCGGTTTGAACGTCCGTCAGAGGCGGAACCTCGACGGCATCGCCGAAACGCCCGAAGTTACGGGAGGTCGACGGTTTGATGATGCGCGTGGCCGGGATCGGCATGTCTGCTGCTCCCAGAAAGAATCACGCGACGAAGAGACCGGCTTACGCGGCAACGGGTCTTGCGTCTCGTGAAGAAATCGGTTAAAAAATCAAAGCCGTGAGGCAGGGCGCGGACGCCAACGCGGCGCGCACAAAAACACGGGGCGTCCAAAGAGCCCCGCGCTCGTTTGCCATGCGAAGACGTACAATAGATGCGGATCGAAGAGGTTGCGATCGCTTGGCACGCATTGTCACCAAAGGAGTCCAAGGTAATGGGCGCTTCAATCGCTCCTCGACTGCCCATCCGGGGCACGGAATCGAGGGGTAGGCGCGTCCTGCGCGGGTAAACTTTCCGGACAGGCGGGGAGATACGCCTGCATCGACGATGCGGATTAAGTAAATGGTATAACATCATCGCGCCTCGTTCAAGACGAGACGCGATGTTTTTTCCGAAGATCCCGATTTACTTGATCGTGACCTTGGCGCCGGAATCTTCCAGCTGCTTCTTGATCTTGTCGGCGGTCGCCTTGTCGACGGCTTCCTTGACGGCCTTCGGAGCCGCTTCGACCAGGTCTTTGGCTTCCTTGAGGCCCAAACCGGTGAGTTCGCGAACCACCTTGATGATGGTGATCTTCTTGGCGGCATCGAAGCCAGCCTCGAGGATCGCGGTGAACTCGGTCTGTTCTTCCTTCTTTTCCGGGGCAGCGGCAACGACCGCACCACCACCACCGCCACCGCCACCACCGCCAGCGGCCGGTTCGATCTTGTACACGTCCTTGAGATAACCCTTCAGCGCCACGGCCTGAACGATCGTCAGGTTGGCGATCTTGTCCCCGATTTCCTTGATCTCGGGTGCGACTGCTACATCACTCATGTTATCACTCATCCCTTAAAAGTGCCGCTGAAGCAGGCGGCAAGCGTAATAGTATTGGTTCACTACGACAATGCAGCGGGTTCACGCCGCAGGCGCCGGAGCGGGAGCATCTTCTTTTCGTTCAGCCAAGGTCGTGATCTGGCTCGCGACTTCACTGGCCGCGCCGGTGAGGCTGCCAGCAATATCCGAAACCGGCCCAAGGATCATGCCGATGATTTCGCCGATCGCCTCGAGGCGAGTCGGCATCTTCAGGGCTAAGTCGAAGGCAACCGCCTGGCCATCGGCCACCGCGATCTTCACCTTGAACTTGCCGTCGTCCTTGGGGTTCTTTTTCTTGATATCAGCTAAAAGCGATTCAACTGCCTTGCTGAGATCCTTGACGCTTTCAGCGCCCCAGGCGACCATGGTCGTTCCCGACCAAGATTTCTCGTCCAGCTTGACGCCTTCAGCCTCGAAGACCTTGCGGGCCAGCGTGTTCTTCACCATTTTCAGGTGAATATTCTTGTCCCGCAGTGCTTTGCGCGAACTGTAGTCGAGCTGCGAGCCGACGCGATCGGCTGACAACAAAACCAAATTGCGCACGCCCGAGAAGGTTTTCTTCAGGGCGTCGAATTCCATCTGTTTGATGAGTTTGCTCATCGCTTTGTCCGTTCGAAAGCCCCGGTAAGCCGGGAGTCATGAATTTATACCGAAACGCGAATACCGGGGCTCATCGTGGCCGACACGGTAATCGATTCAATGTAGTTGCCTTTAACGTTCGAAGGCTTGGCGGCACGAACCTGCTCGACGAAGGCCTGGATGTTCTCGGCCAGCTTATCATCATCAAAGCTCAGCTTGCCCACGCCGGCATGAACACATCCGCCCTTGTCGGCACGGTACTCGACCTTGCCCGCCTTGAATTCTTTGATCGCGGCGGCGATGTCGCCGTTGGTGGGGATGACCGTGCCCGCTTTCGGGGTGGGCATCAACCCGCGCGGCCCGAGGACCTTACCGAGGCGGCTCACCTGGCCCATCATTCCCTGGGAAGCGAGCGCGACATCGAAATCGAGCCAACCCTCTTTTTGGATCCTGTCGATGATTTCGTTGCTGCCTGCGAAGTCGGCGCCGGCTTCCTTCGCCTTGACGACATCTTCGCCCTGGCAGAACACCACGATGCGGACCGTCTTGCCGATGCCGTGAGGCAACGGCACGCTGCCGCGGACGCTCTGATCGGCATTCGACGAGTCGACGCCGAGCTTCATGTGAATCTCGACGGTCTCGTCAAACTTGACCCGCTTCATCGATTTCAAGGAGGCGAGCGCCTTCTTGAGCGGCACGGATTCGTGCTTCGAAATCTTTGACTGCTGATTTTTCAGCAGGTTGCGAAGCTTCTTGCCCCGACGCGGCGGCGAGCCCGCGCGCCGAAACTTGCGCCCCATTCCCGTGTCAGCCGAGGCCGACGCGGCCTTGGGTTTCGGGGGAGCTTCGACGGCTGCCGGCTTTTCTGTCTCTTCTGCCATGACGGAAATCGGGGGTCAAAGGTTCGGTTCGGACTTCGCAAAAGCGAATCGACCCCCGGGCTCCGCGCCGGATCAGACACGGAACCGGAAGTCGTATTTATTCCACACATTCAGCCGGGCATCCTAGCCCTCGACGGTCAGCCCCATACTGCGGGCGGTGCCGGCGATGATGCGAGCGGCATGATCCAGGTCGCGGGCATTCAAATCCTTGATCTTCTTCTGAGCAATCTCGACCACCTGTTTTTGGGTGACCTTGAAGCCCTTGTATTTGCCAGTCTTCTTGGCCTTTTCGTCGCCGGTGATCAGATCACCGCCCTTTTTCTTCTCAATCGGGATGCCGGCGGCCTGCTTCAGAAGGATGGCGGCGGGAGGCGACTTGGTGATGAACTCAAAACTACGATCCGAATAGACCGTAATGACGATCGGCACCATCATGCCTTTGAGCTCAGCCGTCTTTTCATTGAACTGCTTGACAAACTGGCCGATATTGACGCCATGAGCGCCAAGGGCAGGGCCGACCGGCGGAGCGGGCGTGGCCTGCCCGCCGGGGCATTGCAATTTCACGTAAGCTGTTACTTGTTTCGCCATATCCGCGTTCCTGAAGCGATCCGGTTCCCTTAGTGGGAAAGCAAGATTCTATGAAGACGAAAAGACCCCGCAAGTGCGGGGCCGGTTTTTTTTCGATTTCCCGATGAGGGAGCTGCCGAGCTCATACGGGATCGACCTGCCAGTACTCGACTTCGACATCGACCGGTCGGCCCCAGATGGAGAGGACGACCTTAACCTTCGGATTTTCCTTCGGATCGGCCGGGTCGGTGATTTCTTTAACATCGCCCTCCATGTCCTTGAAGGTACCGTCGCGGACTCGAACGCGATCGTTGACCGCGTAAGGGATGATGATTTTCTTCTTGGTCGTGACCTCTTCGCCGCCGCCCTTCTTGCCTCCGTCGATCTCCTCCTGGTCTTGCAGCATGCGTTCGACTTCGCGGTCGTTCATCGGCGTCGGCAGCTTATGCAAGCTGCCGCCGACAAAGTCGCCCACGCCGGCCGTCTCACGGAACAAGTAGAGAATATTGTCGTTGAATTCGACTTCGCACATCAGATAGCCGGGGAACTTCTTCTTTTTGCGAATGACCCGTTTGCCCTTACTGAGCTCTGTAACTTTCTCGGTGGGAACCAAAATGCGGCCGATATAATCTTCCAGGCTATCGATCTTGATTCGTCGAAGAAGTGCGTTGCGGATCGTGTCCTCACGGCCGCTGGCGACCTTCACCACATACCAACGCTTGTTGTTCGCGGGCGCTGCCGGTACCGCTGGAGCATCTTCGGCAGCGACCTCGCCAGCGACTTCCGCGATAGGGGCCACATCTTCGAGCGGCGGTGCGTCAGTCGCCGGCAGCTCGGCGACGGCGGTCGCGCTGGAATCAGTTTCGGGATTCATTTCGTCTTCGTTCATGACCTGTCTCGTAATGGCGGCGGGGTGCGGTCGCCTCGCCAGGCTCCCACTATCATCTTCCGGCAAGAAGGACCAGGTTGCAAGCCTGGAGTGCCTCAACCGCGTGGGGAGAGGTCACCATTCGTTGGTATTTACTTGTTTGGCATCAGTCGACTTCGTCTGCGATGCGGTCGGCAACACGTTGACCCATTCACGACTCAGGATCCAGCTCCAGAACACGTCGACCAGGAAGAGGAATAGCGTGATGATCAACACCGTGATCAGGACAACGATCGTGTCTTGAATCAGCCGCGGGCGCGAGGTCCAGGAAACCTTGTTGATTTCCGCCTCGGTAGCGATCAGAAAATCGGCAAAAACCGGGTAATTGACGATGCGCCAGGCGAACCAGATGGTGAGCGCGGTAAGCAGCAGTGGAATCGTGGATTGAGCTTCAGGCAGAAGGGTGAGCGTTTCCTTCGTGAATGGGAGCGTCACCGTCCAGTTATCGAAGTTGATCGTATTATTGTGAATTATCGTGTAAACGCCGCTACCCAGCAAAATCAAGACGCCAAGAATCGTAAACCGGCGTACACGAAGCCCCTGATTGCGTTTGTAGGATCCCAGGTCGAACCAGCCGGAGGCTTCAAGACCCACCGACCAGCGTTGGAATCGGTCCAAAGAAGCTAGAAAGCGGAAAAAGAGGAACAGGCATGCGCCCACAATGGCGAGCGAGAGAAACTGTCCAAACTCGGGCTTGATCGCTATGCGTTCGAGGATCATCAAAAGGCCGCGAATCAGAAAGAACGCAGTGAAGATGGACGATAGGCCAAGGAAAATGGCCCCGCGCAGCCCCTTCGGCGGGTTCGGACCCGCCAAGTTCATCCCAAACATCGCGAGAAGAATGACGGCCGCGAGTTGAGCGACCAGCCGGAATGCGACATTCACAAAGTGGCCAGCCGCAGGCGCCAGCCAGGAGCCGACGCCGATCTGCCAGAGCTGGGGCACCCCATAGAAGACCACGGCGAGAGCCGCGAGAATGTAGACACCCCCAGCGAGGCCCCCGGTCCAGAGACCGACCGGCTGAGAAGGTGCTCGGGATGTTTCCGTCGTAGTCGTTGCGGCAACGGACATGGGTATTCCTGTGCGGCGGGGAAAAACGGTTTCCCCCGCATAATTGAGAGTAAACGCCTCCTGATTCCTGGCAGGAGGCGATGCATTCAAACCGGAGAGAGCATTCAACTTTGGGCAGACCCAATCAAGCGGCTCTCGTAGCAGGGGCGGAGTGAGTCGAACACTCAACCGCTCGTTTTGGAGACGAGTGCTCTGCCAATTGAGCTACGCCCCTATCTCAGACGGAAGTAAGCAGTAAGCAGTAAGCAGTAAGCAGTAAGCAGTAAGCAGTAAGCAGCACTCAATCATCGAATAGAGCGGACAGTTCAAACGCCCGCTATCGCTTCAGACCGACGCGCTTTCGAGCAAAAACCAACTTCGGGTCTGGTCTGAACTGTCTATTCTGTATTCCCTGCTGCTTACTGCCACCTGCCCACTGTTTACTTCTTCGCCGCGGGCTTGGCCCCAGCCACCACCGGTGCGTCATCGAGAATCTTCGTCACACGACCCGAGCCGACGGTGCGACCGCCTTCACGAATAGCGAACCGAAGACCGATGTCCATGGCGACGGGCATTTCCGGGAGCAGTTCCACGGTGACGTGGACATTGTCGCCAGGAACGCACATTTCGGCCTTGTTGCCATCGGTGCCGCGGAGTTCGGTGATCGAGCCGGTCACGTCCGTTGTACGGAAGTAGAACTGCGGCTTGTAACCGGCGAAGAACGGGGTGTGACGCCCGCCTTCCTCCTTCGTCAGGACGTAAATCTGCGCTTCGAATCGCGTGTGCGGCGTAATGCTGCCCGGCTTGGCAATAACCTGGCCGCGTTCGATGCCGTCACGTTCGATGCCGCGAAGCAAAGCCCCAACGTTATCGCCAGCGATGGCGAAATCCAAGGTTTTGTTGAACATTTCAAGACCGGTGATAACCGTCTTGATGTTGTCCTTTCGCAGGCCGATGATTTCGACGTCATCGCCGACCTTGGCCTTGCCGCGCTCGATGCGCCCCGTGGCCACCGTGCCGCGGCCCTTGATCGAGAAGACGTCTTCGACCGACATTAGCATCGGCTTGTCTTCCTCGCGCACCGGCAGCGGGATGTAGGTGTCGAGCGCGACCATCAGTTCATCGATCGACTTCGAACCCGGGCCATCGGTGGTCGGGTTTTCGAGGGCGTCCTTCGATTGGCCGCGAATGATCGGAACCTCATCGCCCGGGAATTCGTACTTCGAGAGCAGTTCGCGAAGTTCGAGTTCGACGAGATCAAGCAATTCCGGATCGTCGACGGTATCGACTTTGTTCATGAACACGACGATGCGCGGCACACCGACCTGACGAGCGAGCAGGATGTGCTCGCGTGTCTGGGGCATCGGGCCGTCGTTGGCGGCGACCACCAAGATGGCGCCGTCCATCTGGGCGGCCCCGGTGATCATGTTCTTGATATAGTCGGCGTGCCCCGGACAATCGATGTGGGCATAGTGCCGATTTGGTGTTTCATACTCGACGTGCGAGACGGCGATGGTCACCGTCTTGTTGGCGTCGCGAACGATGCCGCCCTTCGCGATTTCCGCGTAGGACTTCACGTCCTTGAGTTTGTTCTTGTGCGCCTGCCGGGCCAGAATCGCCGCGGTCAAGGTGGTCTTGCCGTGGTCAATATGGCCGATGGTGCCGACGTTCACGTGCGGTTTGGTCCGCTCAAATACTCCCTTAGCCATTGCTTCTCCGGGTGGGAAAGACCTTGAGGTTAACTCTGTTGCCGGGGAACGCTTCCCAGTGTGCGCTCCGCCGTACCATACGGGAACATGATAACCTATCGATCCCGAGAGCTTCTGCTGGGATTTGAACCCAGGACCTCTTCCTTACCAAGGAAGCGCTCTACCACTGAGCTACAGAAGCAGTTCCAATTCGGAATGCTGAATTCGGAACAAAAAGCGGGCGATGGGATTCGAACCCACGACTACCTGCTTGGAAGGCAGGAACTCTACCACTGAGTTACACCCGCACGGTCTCTATTCCGCATTCCCAATTCCGCATTCGGAAGTACCCACGACTACCTGCTTGGAAGGCAGGAACTCTACCACTGAGTTACACCCGCACTTTTAAAAACTCGAAATACGAATATCGAAATACGAACAAAACACGATTCATCGCGCCTCGGACTTTGTCTTTTGTCTTCGTTTAGTTCCTTTTTCCTTTTTCGCTCTTATTGTTTCGCATTTCGACATTCGAATTTCGTATTTCCCAAGCTGATGGGCGGAGAGGGATTCGAACCCCCGAACTCATTAGAGGCCAGATTTACAGTCTGGTGCAATTGACCACTCTGCCATCCGCCCGGATGGTGCGGCGTTGCCGCGAAGCTCCCGGAGGGATTTGAACCCACGACCTACGGTTTACAAAACCGTTGCTCTACCACTGAGCTACAGGAGCAAAAGGCCTTTCCAGGAAATTATCACGATAGAACCTTGAAAGACCAGTGACAAGGCGATTTTGCGAGTGCCTGCGAGACATCGTACCGGCCGTTCGTTAGTTCAAGAGAAGAGACCACAGCCGAAGCAACCGGGTTCAGGGCTGCCGGGCTTGTCGTTCTACTTCGGCCGACCAGGGGTAGATCACGGCCGGCCGCGACGTGGGATCGGTATTCTGGCCGTTCGAAGCCGATGCAACGCGAAACCGTCCGGGAATCGGGCTTTCCAGCAACAGCAAGTAGGTTCCCGCCGAGCGAGGCGGCTTGTTCCCGGGCAGAAGGGCCTCCGGAAGATTATCCACGAGCAAAGGCTCGGCCGGAACTAGTTGCGTGCCAAGGGATTCGAGCACGCGAACGTTGGGCTGAGGCTTACCCGCCTCGTCAAACGTCAAATCGGCTTTCACGATGTGCGAGGCCATCAACATCTGTGATCGCGACACCACGACCGGTGGCTTTTGCCCAAGTGCGAGATAAGCAAGATAGCCGAGCCAACCGACAAAAAGGGCGGCGGCCACGATCAAACGTACGCGTGCCCCCGTCATTTCGAGCCTCGCTTGCTCCAGGCGACTTCTTCGAGCGGGATCGTGAAATCCTCGGTCAACGCCCGATCGATGTCGAAAACGTCATGGAAATCGAGTCGATCGTCATGCTCCGTTTTGCTGAGGAGCTCGGCTTCAATTAAGTTGAAAACAATTTCACCAATATCATCGGTGCGATGAATGCCCCACTGGTGAAAGACGGTCTTCGCAAGCAAGCCGAACTCCTGACGCGCCAGATCACAGGCGCCGTGCAGCAATTCCGGCCCGCGAACGTGAAACTGCGGACCCGGCTCGCGGTCGCCGGTCTGGGGCACGCGATCAAGCATCTGCTGGGTATGCGCCAAAGCCTCGAAAATGAATTCGTAGGCTTCACGCGAATAGCGGGGATCGTAACGCACGATCTCGTAAACTCCGGGATGTTCCGTCGTCATGACTGATCTTCCGTGAAGGTCGTTCATCAATCCTGATGAATCGTTTCGGCAAATTACCAAACGGCGCGATCCGAATCGCGCCTTTAACCTCGGGTCAGGATCTCATCGGCTGGAACGGGCAGACGCCGTCCGTCTTCGAACTCGATCAGAATCTTGCGGGCCAGGATCTCCTGAGCCAGCACTTTCCCTTTGCCTTTCGCGGTCTCCACGCGGGTGCCGATTGCCGGCAGCTCCTTGTGAAACGCGTCGTACACGTCCTGCTCGAACCGCAGGCAGCACTTTAATCGCCCACAACGGCCCGAGATCTTCGAGGGGTCGAGAGTCGACTTCTGAATCTTGGCCATCCGCATCGAAACGGGCGGCATCACGGCCATGTGCGTGTTACAACAGACCGGCTTGCCGCAGTCTCCGTAGTCGGCGAGCAGTTTCGCTTCATCGCGGATGCCGATCTGCCGAAGTTCGATCCGCGTGTGGAACTCGCGAGCCATGCTCTTGACGAGTTCGCGAAAGTCGATTCGCTTCTCGGAAATAAAGAAGAAGACGATCCGTTCGCCGCCCAACAATTGTTCGACATCGATAATCTGCATGGCTAGCGAATGCTGGGCGACCAGATTGCGGCTGCCGTCATAAAAGCTGCTGCGGGACTGTTGAATTTGCGTGAGTCGTTCGCGATCCGCATCGTTCAACAAACGGACGACTTGCCCACGCGTCGGCTCCGCGAGATAAGCGACCGCTTCCGGCTTGGCGGGGCATAGGACTTCACCCGCTTCTAAGCCGCGCTCGGTCTTGATCACAACTTGATCGCCGCGCCGCAGCGGGATCTCCGATGAGAACTCGCCCAGGAAGCGCATCGACCCATGACGGACGATCTGCTTCGTCACGGCGGGCGTCGGGTTCAAGGCGGCGTCATTCATCAGAGGATGTCAATTCGTTGATGATTCCCGGTGCGAGCTGTCCGCGCGCACTCGTGGAATTTGATCCGATTGTAACGAAACGCAGGGGAATGACAACGTCACATGTGCAATTCGACGACGTCGCGTTCCTGAAGTACGTGGTCGCGTTTCACGGTTTGCCCGTCGAACGCGGCACTGCCCCAGACCTTGGCGGCCTTCAGTCCCTCAGCGAAATCGGCATGAACGCGCTCGGCGAAATCGGTCACCGTGCTGCCGATCGGAACGGTGAAGGGCGACGTCATATCCGCCGGTTTGCCTTGCTGTTTGCCGTAGACGCGGATCAACCCCAGGCGCCGGAACAGCAGGGCTTTCAGTTCCTCAAGGCCGTCGCCGCGCTCGGCGGAAATGACGTGCATCGGCAGCGCCGTGCCAAACATTTCGCGGACAATATCGAGCCGATCGGCCGCCCCCTCGGCATCAATCTTGTTGCACACCAGGAGCGTCTTGACGTGAAAGAGAGTGGGATCGTCTTCGTTTTCAGGCGGCTGATCGACCAGCAATCGTTTGGCCGTCTTTAGGCGTTCCACCACGGTTTCCACGGTGAACGGACCGTCGTCGTCGCCTAGATCGAGCATCAACACCGCGGCATCGGCCGAGCGCGTGTAGTCGCTCATGTACGGCTCAAAGAAGTCCGCGGTGATCGGCGGCAGGTCGATCAGTTGCAGGCGAATGTCTTCCCAGTCCATCATGCCGGGGACCGGCTCACGCGTGGTGAACGGGTAGGGCGCGACCTCCGGTGTCGCCTTCGTCAATCGCGTGAGCAGCCGGCTTTTGCCCGCGTTGGGTGGCCCGAGAAAAACGATCTGCCCCGCGCCTTGTTTGGGGATGCGGTAGCTCCCCGCCGGCTGTTTCTTCGGCCCGGCCTTGACCTGCTCGACCTCGTCGGACACCTCGCTGATCTTGGTCTTGAGAATGACCTGGACCTTCTCGCTCGCCTTGTGCTTGGGCAGGATTACCCACATTTTCTTGAGCGCGACAAGTTTCTCCTCGGGCGTCTTCGCCTTCTTGTACTCGGCCTCGGCATCGTGATACTGCGGGGGAAGATTGACAGCCATCGTCGCGTCGTCCTTGGAAACGGTTCCGAAAATCGGCGTTCGACGGGCGAACCGCGAACGCCTCTTCTTTCTACATGAATTGGAAGCATTGTTGAGAGGGCATATTCAAGTTGGCGATGCCCATTGCGGATTGTCGCGCCGCGTCGAGAGAAACCAAAAGGCTTGTGGTGAGTACGCCAATGGCGTACACTTGGTCGACTGTTTCGCGAGGAATTTGGATGAAAAAGGACGACTTTGACAATCTGGTTGAGAGTGTTCGCCAAGCCGGCCGTATCCGTCGCGGAGAGGTTACCGAATGGGATTGTCGTCGGGCCGATGGAAGCAACGGCGATCGATGTTTTAGAATGACCATCGAGACCATCGAAACAGGGGATAGAATAATGACCAGCACCGACACCGACGTCTACGAGCGCGGGGAACGATTCTATCAAGAGCAATTGCGGAAGGATTTGGAACGCACGCATCTGAATTCCTTCGTCGCCATTGAGCCAGATTCCGGTGATTTCTTTCTGGGCCGCACCTTGAGCGAGGCGTCCGCGGCAGCCAACTGCGCTCATCCGGACCGGCGATGTTGCGTTGTGCGGGTAGGGCATCCCGTGACGCTGCATATCGGAGCCGGGCTATGACCGGAAGAGTAGATGATGCTGGGCGAGCGCTCGTTCGCATTCGGGTGAAAAATCCCGCCATCGCGATCGAAGAAGAGTTAGATGCCTGGATCGATACCGGCTTCACAGGCGAGTTGGTATTGCCCCGACGTTTGGTGAGGTCGCTTTGTTTGCCGCTCGGTCCGACTATCATGGCGAGGCTTGCGGACGGGTCCGACGTCCAACTCGACACTTATACCTGCCTGCTCGAATGGTTCGGTGAATTAAAGCGGATCGAAGTCGTCGCCAACGAGGGACATTACCCATACTCGGCGTGGGCTTGCTTTTAAATCGCGATTTGCACATCAATTATCGAGCCAAAATCATAACCGTTGGTTGAGTTCGTCCCATTCACCAACTCTGCCTAACTCTCTCGACTTCAACTCATAAAACAAAACCACCAACGATTCCACCTACGGACCAACGCGCATGCTGTACGATCAAATCCAAGAAGCCACGCAATTCATCAAGAGTAAATGGGCGGGGAAGCCATCGATCGGCATTGTCCTGGGCACCGGTCTCGGGGCGCTGGCGAGCGACATCCAGGCCGAGGCGGCGATTTCCTATGGGGAGATTCCGCACTTTCCTCATTCGACCGTGCAGTCGCATGCGGGCCGGTTAGTGTGCGGCCAGCTGGGCGGCAAGACTGTCATGGCGATGGAGGGCCGTGTCCATTTCTATGAAGGCTACTCGATGCAGTCGATCACCTTCCCCATCCGGGTGATGAAGGCGCTCGGCTGTTCCAGCTTGATCGTCAGCAACGCCGTCGGCGGTCTCAACCCCCAGTACCGCAAGGGGGAGATCATGTTGATCGAGGACCATATCAACTTGATGGGCGACAACCCGCTGATCGGCCCCAACGACGACCGCCTCGGCGAGCGCTTCCCGGATATGTGCCATGCCTATGACCGCGAATACCTGGAACTGTCGCGGCGCGTGGCCCGGGAAGAATGCATTCCGGCAACGCCCGGCGTGCTCGTATCCGTGTCCGGTCCCAACCTGGAAACGCGGGCCGAGTACCGCTTCCTACGGCAATTCGGGGCGGACGTGGTCGGCATGTCAACGGTGCCGGAAGTGATCGTGGCCGTGCATGCCAAGATGCGCGTGATGGGCTTTTCGGTCATCACTGATATGTGCCTGCCCGACGCCCTGGAGCCCGTGAGCCTACAAGCCATCATTGCCATGGGCCAAGCGGGCGGCGAGAAATTGCGGGCGCTGGTGAAGAAGATCATTCCGCAGATATGAGGCGGACGCCCATCAGGCCGGCACATGGCCGGCCGGGGCGTCTTCATCGGCGGTGATGACGACAACGCCTTGCGGCGTGATCGCGATGGTGTGTTCGACGTGGACGCTTGGCAGGCCGTCTTTGGTCACGACAGTCCAGTGATCGCCCAGGGTGTCGACGGCTGCGCGGCCCATGTTGACCATCGGCTCGACCGCCAGCACCAAGCCCGGTTCCAGGCGAAAATCCGCCCGTTCCTTCAGGTCCTTGCTGATGTAATTGGGAACCTGCGGGTTCTCGTGCATCTCGCGGCCGATGCCATGGCCGACGTAATTCTCGACGACCGAAAAGCCCTGGCTCTCGGCATGCCGTTGCATGCGGGCGGCCACTTCAGACCACCAGCGCCGCCGGCCCATCTCGAAGATCGCCATCTGCAACACTTCTTCCGCCACACGCAACAAACGCAGCCGTTCCGCCCGCACCGTGCCGATCGGCACCGTGATGGCGGCGTCGGCACACCAGCCGTTGAGTTTGCAGGCGGTGTCGATCTTGATCAGGTCGCCTTCCTTGAGGACGCGGCTGCTGGGGATGCCGTGGACGACCTGCTCGTTGACGGAGATGCACGTGACGGCCGGGAAAACGACCTTCGTGCCTTCGTAGCCTTTGAAGAGCGGCAGTGCGCCGTGCTGGGCGTAGAGCGTCTCAACCGCGGCGTTGATGTCGACCGTCTTCGCGCCGGGAACGGCCATCTGCCGGCAGGTGCGCAGCGCCTGGGCGACGACCTTGCCCGCTTCACGCATCAGGCCAATTTCGCGGTTCGATTTCAGTTCGGGAGGGGACTGGATATTCTGGCGGAACACGAGCTAAGCCTACGCCTTCAGATGGTTTAAAAGGTTCGAGTAAATCGCTTCGACCGCGGCGAGAGCGGATACTTCCCGCAGCAAGCCCGCCTGGTGGTAGTGCCGAACGAGATCGTCCGTGCTGTCGTGGTAGACCTTCAAGCGAGCGCGGATGACTTCTTCGCGATCATCGGGGCGTTGGACCAGCGCGGCCCCGTCGCGATCGCAAAAACCCGCCCTTCTCGGCGCCCGATCCGCGAGATGATAAACCGCCCCGCAAACGGGGCAGACCCGCCGGCCCGCGATGCGCCGGACCACTTCGTCATCTTTGACCGTGAATTGAACCACGCCCGTCAGCGGCAACTTCTCCACATTCAGAAACTGTTCGAACCAGACGGCTTGCGAGATTGTTCGCGGGTAGCCGTCGAGGACGAATCGCTCTGGCCGGCGCTTACTCTGGAAGAGATCGGCCACCAGGTTGTTGACCAAGTCGTCGGGCACGAGTTGGCCTGCCTTGATGCAAGGCTCGGCCTGTTGGCCCGCGGGCGTGCCGTTTTTGATGGCTTCACGCAGGATGTCGCCCGTGCCGACATAACGCAGCCCCAACCGCTCGGTGAGCAGCTTCGCCTGCGTTCCTTTACCGCTTCCAGGAGGGCCGACCAGCACGAGACGCATGAAATTATCGCCAAGAGGGTATCGCACGGCAGGAGATCTCATCGCACCAGCCGACATCCTTCCTTCATAGTCGGGAGAGGGAGCATAGACAAGGTGACGCGGGGGAGTGATCGATTTTGCCTTCCCCCAGGATGCCGGAGGCGCGGATTAGACGCAGTGCAACGTTGGTTGTGAGCTCCTGAATGCCACCCATTGAACGGTGCGGACATACCACCTTGAGGGATTTCTACGGGGCGTGCTTCTCGATCAACCGGTACGGCACCGTGTTCGGCGTTTCGTCGGGCGGCTTTTCGTAGGGCAGCGACTTCAGGAACGAGACGAGATCGTCCTTCTGTTCTTGCGAAAGATGGCTGGTCTTGCCGTGCTGATCACGCGGGTTGAAGGTCGTGAGCACCTCCATTAGCGACGTTGCCTTGCCATGGTGCAAATACTGGGTGTTGCGATAGACGCCGAGGAGCGTCGGCGTGTCGTATTTCGGGCCGATTTTCTCGGTCAGGTCGTCGGCCCCGGTGCCGACGTCATGTAGATTGAAGGGCTTGGCAAGCCTGCTGTCGGAGAACATCGAGCCGCTGTGACAGCTGGCGCAGTTCGTCTCCTTGTTGAAGAAGATCGCCTTGCCCCGTTCCGCCTCGGCACTCATTTTTCCCGGTGCGGGTATGTGCGGCGAGAGGCGGAAATTAAAGGCGTTCGTGTAAATCGCGAGAGCGTCGAGATCCTTCGAGCGTTCCGCGCACTTCTCTTCGAGTTCAATGGGATAGAAGCCCGTCTTCGACTTCATCGGCCCGGGGATCAGCCCGCGAGCGCCCATCAGCTTGCCGCGGATCGTGTATTCAAAATCTTGCACCTCGTCGCGATCGGCCGACCAGTGCAACGGGTGGGTGTGGGCCAGACCCAAGAGAGGCGGCACGCGGCGCAGGCCCTCGCCGTTGTGCCAGGTGCGGCCGTCGGTCAATCCGTCCGGGTGACACGACGAACAGGAGATCCACTTGGCCCCGGAGAGTGTCGCGGTCTGGAAGAGCACCTTGCCGCGAACCCACTCGGGAGATTTCGGCGGCGGGCACATGGTGATCGTCGCCTCGCGACGCCACGATTTGACGTCATGGATCGAGACCGCGAAATCGAGCGTGTTGTAGATGTAAAATTCCTTGCCGCTGGGGCTGACGCGGATCGCCCGCGGGTTCTTGCCGACCTTGAACGGCAGGCTGATGCGTTCCATCTCCGTGTAATCGTCGTCGATCACGGTCGAGACGTTGACGTCGTCTGTCCCCGCGTAGATTGTGAAGATCGTTTTGCCGTCGGGCGTCAGGGCCGTCTCCCACGGGTTGGCGGTGACGTAGACGCCGTTGTACGTGTCCATGGCGATCGACTTGCGACGTTTCTCGTCGGGCTTCTTCGGCGGGCGGATGTCACAGATGGTCAATTCCGGAAAGATGGCCCCACGGCCTTCGGTATGGGTGACGCGCGAGACGATGTGCGACAAATACGCCTTCGGCCGTTTCGGATGCAAGACGACATGCCGGCAGATGTTTTGCGTCTCGTGACCGGTCCAGGTGTCGACAATCTTGCCGGAGGTGATGTCGACGGCGGTCAGCTTGGCCTTGTAGAAATCGGTGACATAGAGGGTCTTTTCGTCGGGATCGATCGCCAGACCGCGTGACCATTCACCGCTCTTCATCGTGCGCAACACGGTTCGCGCGTCGATGTCGATCTCGCTGACCAGACCAGGATAATCGTGCGTTACGAACGCCCGCTTGCCGTCCCGCGTGACGACAATGCCGTACGGTTCGTTCTCGACCTCGAGCTTATGCAGTACCTTGCCGGCCACGGCATCAACGAAGACGACATGATCGTCGCCATGCAGTGTGACCAGCGCGAGCGGCCCGTCGCCGACCCACGAGACACCTTCCGGATGATGGCCCACCGGGATTTCGTGAACCGCCTTGCGGCCGACGAGATCAACGAATGTGACCGAATCGTTGTCGCGATTGGCGGCGATCAACCGCTTGCCGTCAGGCGAAACGTCAAGCAGGCTATTCGAGGTCCCGGCCTGAACGAGGCCGGCGGTCAGGAGCATCAGAAAAAGCACGCGCATGAAGTAAATTCTCCCGCTTTAGGCTCGCCGGTTGGACCCAGTCGACTTTTCGTTCCGGCAAACCGCTATCGCGGCTTCAGCGAACCGATGAGACGCAAGATATAGGGTTCCATCGAGTCGCTCAAAGGCTCCTTACACCAACCGATCGCGGCGATCAACTTGCTGCCCTGCTTCATCGTCGCGATGGCGTAGTACTGCTTCTGTTTTCGGTCGATGTTGTTCGTCACGACGTAGCTGGCCATGCTGCCGTCGGTCTTGGGGAAGGGCGTGCCGGAGGGCGGGCGTTCGATTTTCTCGAAAGTGTACTTGGCGTTGAAGGTGTCTTCCTTTTCTTTCTTCTCGTTCAAATAGGCGCGGACGTCATCGACTCCTTCGCCCTTATCAAGAACCAGGACCACGGCATCGGCGACGATATCCGGCATGGCCTTCTTCAATTGCAACGGGTGCGGGCAGCGGAAAAGCATCGTGGCGTGGTCGTCGTTGGACTTGGGATCCAGCACGAACGTCACGAATTTCACAGGGCCTTTGGCGGCGTCGTCGTTCGGATCGATCGCTCGATGCCAGATGCGGTCGCCGTCTTCCAGTTGGTAGTCGCCATCCGGAACAAAGTGCGGGACGGCGGGCGGCACTTGTTCCTTCCAGGTATCACGCAAGGTCGCAAACTCGAAGGAATCACGCAACGAAGTCAAATGCCCTTTGGCGTCATCCCAGACGTCACGCGGCGAGAAGATGATCATCCAATAGCCGATGCCCTTGTTCGCGAAAGCGTGGATCTGCCCTTTCATCAGCGTTCCATCGTACTCGGCCTCGAACTCAAAACCGTTGACATCGATCTTGGCGATCTTGGCGACCTGGGCGGTCTTCTGCACGCTGGTGAAATTATTCTTCAGGATCTGTTCGAGTTCGATGTTGAGTTCGTTGGGGCTGGGGTTGCGAGCGCCACTGTCGAAGGTCTTGGCACGCACGCCGATCCACGATTGCGGCTCTTTGGAGCGCATGATGAAGGCATTCATGCCCAGTTTCTTGCGGAGATCCTGATCTTCGATCCAGCGCGTCTCAAATCGCAAGAAGCGGAAGTTGAAGTTCTGATCGACATAGTCCTTACCGACTTCGTCGTCCCCGAACCAGCGATTTCCTCTCATCGAGAAGAAAATGGTCGCCAGAATGCCAAGGAGCACGACCGAGATGCCGACAAGCATCAGCGCGGTGCTGCCCCTGCCGCCCTTGGAAGGGTAGTTTTGATTCCGCAGGCGGTTCGGGCGTTCCTCGCTCTTTCCTCCCTTGGGCCGCGACGACGACTTTTCCCGCGAACGTGGCGGCGGAGCGGTATCCTCGGCCTCCAAGCTCGTGGCATCGTTATCTTCATCGAACGGGTTCGCCTCCGCTTGCTGACGGCGGGCCGGCGGGCGAGTAGGAGCCTTGTTCGCCGAATCGCGGTAGGGGAAGCGAGTCCGGCAGATGGGGCAGGTCACCATCGCGGCCTCGGGCAACTGGCTAGCGTCGAATTGGTAGGTGCACGCGGGATTGGGGCAGGGGAAGAAGTTAGCCATGTCGGCCTCGCGGAGAGCAGGAGTTTCAAGGTTCGGTTATTGTATCAACCATCAGCCCGGCGATTCGATATACGCCAACGGCGTTTCCGATCGAATGTCGCCGACACACAAACCCCGCTTGCCATCCAGGAAGGCCAGCAAATCGGGAAGGAGATGTTCCTTGCGCCAACCGTGAGTCAGGTGCGACTCCTCCGGCGGCGGTTCTCCTCGAAAACGAGCACGGACGAGATGCTTGATATCAGAAGTCGTGGCGGCCAATCCAGGCGTAATCTGCTTGCGCGTGCAGATGTCCGCCAGCACGGCGCCCAGGAGGCTCGCGACCAGCGTCACCTGCGGCGGATCGTTCTCACGTTCGATCGCCTCCGGCCACTCGTCGGGCGCCAGGTTCCGGGCTCGTTGAAGCGCTTCGAGCACGGCAGGCGCGTCGTTCTTGTTCAGCCCGCGCAACGCGGCCATGTCGGCTTCCGTCTTTGGATTTCGCCGGGCCGCCTCGACGATCAAGTCATCGCGGAGGATGAAGCGCGATGGCCGATTGACGCGGAGCGCCTTCTCCTCGCGCCAGGCGAAGATTTCGCGGACGACGGCAAGACGTTTGCGATCGAGCCCGCCGATCCCCTTGAGTTTTCGCCACTTCTCGACGGCGGGACCTTCGACGACCGCGCGATGCTTGAACGCCGTCAATTCTTCTTCCAGCCAGGCCAGGCGATTGAGCTTCGCCAGCCGGCCTTGCAAATTCTTCCAGAGGGCGAGCAGGTGCCGCACATCGTCATAGGCGTAGCGGATCTGATCAGGTGTCAGCGGACGACGACGCCAATCGGTGAGCGTCTCCCCTTTCGAGAGACGCAGGCCGAGTACCTCCTGAATCAACGCGCCGTAGCCGAGCGGGTAGCCGAGCCCCAGCACGCCGGCGGCAATCTGGATGTCGAAGAGGCCTTGGGGAATCTCGTTGCAGGCGAAGTGGCAGAAGCGAATTTCCTCGCGCCCCGCGTGAACCACCACGGTCTTCTTGGGATCGGCCACGATTCGCCAGAATGCTTCCAGCGGACCGCACGAAAGCGGGTCAATCAGAATCAATCGGTCCGGGGTCGCCACCTGAACCAGGCAGAGATCGGGAATGTACGTCTGCTCGCCGATAAATTCCGTGTCGAAGCCGATGAGTGGGCACGTAGCCAAATGTTCGCAGCACTCGGCCAGGGCACTTGGTTCAGTGATGAAGTGTTCGTTCAAGTCGTCCATGATGGCGACAGTATATCAGGTGGGGACCGGATGTTCAGGCCAGCTTCGGTCGCTTCTGATGCCAGGCGGTCGCGTCCTGGTATGAGCGGGCAATGGCGAGCAACGTTTCTTCGCTCCAGACTTTGCCGGTGAACTGGATGCCGGTGGGCAAATCATTCTCGCCGAAGCCGTTGGGCACGGAGATGGCCGGCTGGCCGACGGAGTTTCCGGCCGAGATGACGCTGCCGGCCCCGCCCCCGAAACCGGGGTAGGACAGTTCAAAATTCCGGTCGATCGGGTTGGCGACCGTTGACCGGGACGGGGCGATCAGGGCATCGTACGGTTCGTAGGTCTCGGCCATCGCCTTCTTCATCTTGCCGCGAATGCGGAGTGCTTGCAGATAGTCGACCGCCGGGATGAGCAGATAGGCGTAACCGTTGATGCGATCGTTCTCGTTCTGCAACTCTTTCATTCTTCCGCTCTCGATCAAATCGCGGAAAGCACTGGCTCCCTCGGCCGCGACGATCGTCCCCACCGCTGATCCGAACGGCAGTTTCGGCAACGGCACTTCCTTCTCGGCAACATCGGCGAACGTTTTCAAGACCGCGACGGCATCGTTGAAGTTTTTTAGCACAGCCGGCATGACGCCCGTGCGCGCCCCTTCGAGGATGCCGATCTTGAAGCGTTTCTTCGGCAACTCGTTGGGGTGGTCGAATCGGCGATCAACACTGGTCGGATCCGCGGGATCGGCTCCGGCGATCGCCTGGAGAACGAGACCGCAACAGTCGGCGGAGCGGGCCATCGGCCCCAACTTGTCGAGCGACCAGCAGAGCGCCATGGCTCCGGATCGGCTGACGCGGCCATAGGTGGGGCGCAATCCGGAGACGCCGCAGTAGGCGGCCGGGGTAATGATCGAGCCTGAAGTTTCGGAACCAATCGCGAACGGCACGAGACCGGCGGCGACGGCCGCGCCCGGACCAGTTGACGATCCGCCCGACCAGAACTTGGTGTTCCAGGGCGTCAAGCCGGGGCCCGTGAACGAAGCGTCCGCATTGTTATAACCGAAGCCGCCGGCGAATTCGACCATCGCCAGCTTGGCACAAAGCACGGCCCCGGCGGCATGTAGTTTCTGGATGACGGTGGCGTCTTGATCGATGATCCGCTTCTTGAACGGGGCGGCGCCCCAGGTCGTCGGGATGCCTTTGGTGGCGAGCAGGTCTTTTACGCCGAAGGGGATGCCATGCAGAGGGCCTTTGTGCCGGCCCGCCTTGATCTCTTCCTCAGCCGCCTTCGCTTGCTGAAGGGCGAGTTCGCGCGTCACGGTAACGACCGCGCCAAGTTTGGGGCCGATGGTTTCAAGCCGGGTTAGACAGGCTTCGGTCAGTTCAACGGGTGAAAGAGTGCGTTCGCGAATGCGCTTGGCCAGATCACGAATCGGCGCGAAGAGGATGTCGTCAGTGATCATGGAGCTTCCATTCAGGGAAGATCGGCGCGGAAGGCAGCGATCGGGTCATCGCCATTGTCGAGTTCGACGCGGTGGAGAAACGACGCGCTGGCCCGCTTGGCCAGGACGATTTCACGAAGATGAGTGATCTGATCGTCCGTGACATACTTGCCGAAGCGGAAGCGAATGATGGTGTCGATCGCGGAGGCGTAGTCATCGCTGGAAGGAGCGACCGCGGCCACGGAAGAACCCGCGGCCGCAAAGATCGCCAGTGCTTGAGTAAACTCTCGACGGGTCGGAATCATCAACCGCTCCCAGATTAGTTCCCGTCTTTTTTCATTTCCGGAGCGGGCTGCAAGTTGCCATCAATGTAAACGCCAGCCCCGTATGCGGGCGGGGAAGGATTCTTCGGCAGCTTGTAGCCGATCATGGCCAGGAACTTACGGGCCTCGATCATCTGAACGCCCAGTGCCCCTGCCCGTTGTTTGATTTCAGCCAGTTTAATAATGGCCGCTTGAATCTGAGCCGTTTGCGGGCTGCCCTTATCGGTCGGCAGCGCGTCGAGCCGCGGATCGGGAGCGATGATCAGATATTTGGTGGCGAGCGACATGCCTCGACCATCGCGCTTCACGAACTCCATCGGCCGCATCCGCATGTATTCATCGACGATGACGCCTTGACGTTCCAGAACACGCATGAAGTCTTCGTTATTGTCGAGCCCGTCGCCGTCGAGATCGATGATACCGGCGAAAGCGACGCGGATTTCCTCGTCGGCCGTCCAGGCCAGATTGAAGATCTGATCACGAATTTGCACTGGGTTGCGGATCGGCTCGTTTTCGAACGTGATCTTGGCGCGAGCGGATTCCGGACCGGTGACCTCGACGACTTCGATGCCGGCCTTGACGTACGGATTGCCCTCGTAGGCAGGGCGATCGTTCTTGTAAGAGTCGCGAATGAGCGTCTTTTCTTTTTCCTCGAGCGCGAGCCAGGACACATCGGCACTGACAATAAGGAAGGTCACTTGAGGTTTGAGTCTCTTCGCGGAGCCGATGTTGATCGTCACGAAGCCGTTCTCTCCCTTGCTGAAGATGATGCCCTTCTTTTCTTCCTTGTTCAACGTGTCGACGCTGATGGCATTCGCCTTACCGCCCTTGGCGTCGCCTTCATACTTGGCGATCTTATCTTCGAGCTTGAGGATCTTGTCTCTCAATCCGGAGAGTTCATCGGTTTTAGCCAGCACGTCGGCGCCGAGCTTGGTGATGCGGTCGGCCGCCGTCTTGCCGTCGTTATTATGCCGTTGAGCAAGGCGCTGGAAGTCGGCATCAAGCATGGTAAACTTTTGCTTCTTCTCCATGTCGATCTTGGCGAGCGAATCGTTGAACGTCTTCTCGAAGGTGGTCTTGTCGTCTTTGTTTTCCGCAACTTGCTTCTCAAGAGCCTTGATGGCGGTTTCCAGCTCGTTCAATTTTGCGAGAGCCGCTTCCGCCTTTTTCTTGTGAACGGTGATCATTTCGGGCAACGTCATGACCGGTGCGACGTCAGGATCAGTGTCGACGAATTCTTGTGTCAGGCCTGTCTCGGCCGTCTTGTCCTTGATCTGTTGCGCGGTCATCGACAATAATCGCCAGGTGAAGGCAGAGACTTCTTTTTTCTGCGGGTCGGTCTTATCCGGCACCATGGGGATGTTGGCGTTCTTTTGCAGGCGGACCAGCATGTTCTCGTATTCTTCCCGAATCGGGGTGCGCAACGGCTCGAGTTCCTGAACAAGCAGGATACGATCGTCGGGCGTGTCCGCCCCGAGAGCGATGCGCAACATGACCTTGCGCACGCGTTCGTCGCGATACTTCACTTCCATGGCCTTGGCTGCATCCGCGGCCTTTTTGGCGTCGTTCTTGAACTGTTCCTGTTCGTTGTAACCGAAGTATGCGAGAGTCCCCGCGATAAATGTGGCTAGCACGAAGAAAATCAGCGTGAGGATCAAGCCGATGTTCGCTCCGCCGCCCGATGCTTTTTTCTGCTTTTTTTTCTTCGCCATGCGAAATTCTCCGTTGGTCTCCGAGAATGGGGAACCAACCGGGCCGAATTGGATAGGTGGCTTAATCGATCAATCACCGGCCGATTCAAGATCGATGTTTCAATTTCATCCTAACCGAGCGCCCGGTGATGTCAACAGGAAAGGCAACGCGGACCCCGCGGGTTCCCCAGACTTTGCGACTCGCAAAGGTTAAAAGGAAAATCCGGATTCTTCCGGTCGAAACGATCCTGAGGGTTTTGACGTATGCCCACTCATCCGGTATGATGGAGTGTCAGAAAGGACACTTAGTCCCAATCTGAATTGAGACGCCTGACGGGAGCGGTTGGCGATTGCATTCTCGGACCTGCTGCAGGCTCTCAAGCGGTGTGCGGCGAATCTCGTTCGCCCGCCACTGGCGACGCACGACCGCAAGGCGCCGAGCACGCTTGTTGTCGCGGAACCGACACCGCCACTCGAGCCGCTCAGGCGAATCGTGCTTGCCGACGAAGTCAGCCGAACGTTGTTCGCGGAGTTCGCCCAACATCGGCAGGGCGATCGAGGCAAGGAAGAGATCGGCTGGGACCTACTGGGATTGCGGCGCGGTTCAGAAGCGGTAGTATTGGCAACGTTGCCCGCCGGTACCAAACGCGATGCCGGTTCGTGCCATGTCCTTTTCGACGCCGAGACTCAGGGCTTTGCCAGCCGAGTGGTGCGCCAGGGTCATCGACAATTGACAATGCTCGGCGTCGTGCATACTCATCCTGGGAGTATGCGCCATCCGAGCAGCGGCGACTATCGTGGCGATGTGCAGTGGGTCGCGAACCTACGGGGCCAAGAAGGCATCTTTGGCATCGGCACGGCCGACGGTTCGCCGGATGGAGTGTCGCGGCAGCCCGAGGTTCATCGGCAATGCCTGGGCGAACTTGGTTTTTCGTGGTACGCCCTGGGCACGAACGATCGCAACTATCGGGCGATGCCGGTCGAAATGACACCAGGACCCGATTTGGCCTTGGCGCTCCGGCCGATTTGGGATGAACTGGAGTATCACGCGGCCCGACTTGATTGCCTCGCCCGGCAGTTGAACCGCGTAACCTTTGATGTCGTGATGGGTTCGCGGAAACAGGCCCTCGCGATGTCAATTCCGCTCGCGGATGGGACGCGTTCCCTCCGCGTGCTCATGGAAGGCCGCGAAATTCGCTACTTGGTCGTCACCCCGGATGGGCCCTTGGCGGCCGACTATCGTGACGATCGGATTGATCATGCCGTGTTCGTCTTGTTGGCCGAATTAACGGTTTGAGGTAGGACGGGCCGTGTGGTCCGTCATCCAACGGGGAGGAAGCTGTCATGGATTTTCGACCTTTGAATGAGCTGGAACGCAAAGAACTAGTCTCCGCACTTCGCGGTAACGCCGAGCAAGGCCGAGCGATCCTGCTCGACCGGCGCGACACCACCTTCGCGGGATCAACTGACGAGGTGCCCGACGACGAAGTCATCAGCGCCATTCGCTCGGTTCCGTGTCACTATTGAGGAAGCGGGAATTCGGAGTCAATCTAGCCATGAATTCGAATTCCACGTTTCGAGTGATGCGCAATGGGCCTACTTGATTCCGAGACCGGCAAGCGCCGATTGCTGTGCGTTGAACTGCCCGCGATCGAGCGCTACAATGAAGGGCGTGACGCCACGTTCCAGATCCAGGTGACGAGGCTGGGCGGCGCTCTCGTTTTGCGGTATCGGCTCAAGCCGGGCCACAATGTCTATCAAATCGAAACCAGGCTGCCGGCCAGTTACCCGATCGTGCCTCCCGAGACACGCGTCGTGACTCCACTACGGCATTGCCCGCATTTGCTGGAAGGGCAGACTCTCTGCCTGTGGCGGCAAGGCTCCACGCGTGAATCGAGCCGTTGGGACCCCGCGAAGTTCACCAGCGTCTTCGCCGTTCTGTCGGCCTGGCGCTGGTTGGCCTGTTACGAGATCTGGCACGAAACCGGCGACTGGCCGCTGCCGGAAGCAAAGTAAATCAAGATTCATCGTTTTGCTGTGAACACACCATGTCCCATCTCTTCCAGGTCGGCGTCGGTTCCGGGGGCATGGTCGTCCTCGATCTGGTCGCGCGTGACGAACGGGTCAAGACGATCACTTTGGTCGACCCCGATGAGTACAAACTGCACAACATCGCACGGCACTTTTTCTCCACCACAGATGTCGGTAGAAAGAAAGTGGATCTGGCGGCACGCTGGGTGCGCGACTTTCGCCCGGATGT
>Ga0105047_10002273_pt1 | contig 34323 bp, 26 predicted proteins | sample MAT04_FD_78384 | JGI IMG/M metagenome (GOLD analysis project Ga0105047, IMG submission 78384) | Freshwater microbial communities from Lake Fryxell liftoff mats and glacier meltwater in Antarctica - MAT-04 (megahit assembly) | ecosystem: Environmental > Aquatic > Freshwater > Ice > Liftoff... | reverse complement strand
TGGGGACATGTCTTGACTCTTGACAACCGCGGCCTGCGCTTCGGCGCGGAGCCAAAACGCGGGGGTCAGGTTTTAATGGTTAATGTTTTGCTCAACCGCCACGCCGCATCGAATCCGCCTCGCCGACGGGGGCGATGGGGGCGATGGGGACATGTCTTGACTCTTGACAACCGCGGCCTGCGCTTCGGCGCGGAATAGGGGTCGGAGGCAAAACCCGGGGTCAGGTTTTAATGTTTAATGTTTTTCCCAACCGCCACGCCGCATCGAATCCGCCAGGTCCAGCCCCCGATATTAAACATTAAAACCTGCCCCCGGTTCTGCCGAAGTGGTCAGGTTGCCACCACGTTGCTGGCATCAACCCGGGCGATCTGCTTGCCCGGGTCGGACACCAGCTCGTCCACATTCCGGGTGACGATGTTGGTCATCACGAGATGGTCGATCCGGGCCAGGTCGCCGACCGTCGCGAGGAACACCGCCTTTTTGCCCGGTGCGGCGAGGATCTCGCTATTCCGGATGACGAGGGTGCGCACGTGGCCGCTGGCGCGGAGGTAAGGCCGGGTCTGGGGTGTGCCGCCGGAGTCCTGGATGTGCAGGCCGTCGATGACCAGCGAGTCAATCTCGGCCGGCGAGTCGCCCATTTCCGGGATGTCCGTGCGCCCCTCGAGGTGAAGCAGGTAGCGGTCGTCCGCGGGATCGTGGTATTGGACGTTCCTCAGTGTCAGGCTCTCATGCCGGCCCGACACGCGGAATAGGAACGGCTCGGTGTAGGTGTAGTCGGGCTTGGTCTGGCGGAGGTCAATGTGGTCGAAGACGAGGGTGCCGAAATCGCCCGGCAGCTTCTTACTGCGGTAGTCCCACGCACTGAGGTAAAAACCAAAGCTGCGGTAGTGGCCGGTGACGTTGCGGACCACGATGCGGTCGAGCCGGCTCTGGCGCGAGAGGATGCGGACGACCTGAGCGGCGTCGTCTACCATCACGGTGTCCACCAGCACGTCGGAGATCGGCCCGACGGTGGCATGAGGATTCATGAAACTCTTTTCGCCCACGGTCTCCTCGTCGCCATTCAGCGCGATAAAATCGTCGCCCGTGCGACCCTGGATGTTGCGCAGCACGAGGAAACGCCCCGGGCCCTGCACGTGGATGCCATCCTGGTTGCCGCCGTGGAGGAAGCCCGGTAGCTCGAGCCGGATGTTCTCCATCGTCACCTTGAGCCAGTTGGTAATGAGGAAGGCGAAAGTCCGCTGGTCGCGTACGGTCACGTCACGGATCAGCAGGTTCTCGACGCCGAAGAAGCCCAGCGCGACCACGAGGTAGTCCGCCTTGGAATAATGCACCTCCGGCGGCACGTGGTGCGCCTGGTTGCGGCAGTTTTGGTTGTACGTGCCGCCGAGCAGCTGGATGTTCCGGTCCAGGATTACCCCGGTGGAAGGGTGCGCGTTGGTCAGCAGCAGCCGGTCCGAGTGGTCGGCTTGGAAGAACCCGCAGGCCGGGTTGAGGCACTCGATCGTGGTGTTCGAGTGGATGCGCAGACCGGCGACGAGCGCGGCGCCGTCCACGACCAGTCGCACGCCTCCGGACTTTGACGCGACGTCCAGCGCCTGCTGGAGTACCGCGGTGTCATCGGTCCCGCCGCCGGTCTCGATATTGCTGTTCAGTTTCGCGCCCGTCTGGCTCGCGAGGATGGTTGGGGTGGTCATCGGGTTTCCTCCGTCAACTACCCTGCGCCCCCCACGCCCACACGCAATCCAATCCCGGCTCGGCGGGCCTGATTGTCGTCCTGCAGAATGCCCTTGAGTTTCTTGGCGACCTCCGTGGCCAGCGCGCCGACTTTCTATCGAGGCCACATAGCAGGGGTCGGGCCTCACCTTGCACCCGCAAGCGGGCTGCGCCGCGCATATTTCCGCGACGGAATCCTGGTTCGTGTCCGGCGCTCATCGCGCCATCGAGCTGCTCGATGGTGCAAGGTGAGGCGCGACCCCATTTCGGCTCCCCGACTCCCTTTTAAAGCCTCGCAATCATCAGGGAATCAGCACGATTTTCCCGATATGCGTGCTACTCTGCATCAGGCGGTGCGCGGCGGCGGCTTCCGCAAACGGAAAGGTTTTGAATACGTTCGGTTGGAATTTCCCCGCGGCAATGAGCGGCCACACGTGTTGCTCGAGATCAGCGGCGACCGCGGCTTTGAACTCCGGCTCACGCGCACGAAGCGTGCTGCCGGTGAGCGTCAGGCGCCGCACCATGATGCTGCGAAAGTCCACCTCGGCTTTCGCCCCCTGCATCGTGTTGATCGAGACCAGCCGGCCTTCCGGCCGGAGGAGCGCGATATTTTTCGCCATATAATCCCCGCCGACCATGTCCAGAATCACGTCGACACTCACGGGCCCCAGCGCTTCCAGGAAGTCAGTCGTGTGGTAATTGATCGCACGATCCGCGCCGGCGCATTCGCAGGCCCGGCACTTCTCGTCACTGCCCGCCGTCGCAAAGGCCTTCGCTCCGAAGAGCTTGGCGAGCTGGATGGCAGCCAGCCCGATCCCACTGGTACCACCGTGCACCAGAAACGTTTCGCCCCGCTGCAGCCGCGCGCGTTGAAACACATTGGACCAAACGGTGAACAGGACCTCGGGTAGCCCGGCGGCGTCCGTGAAGCTGAGCGACGCCACCGGCAAACAGTGCCGCGCGTCAACCGCCGCGAGTTCGGCATAGCCTCCGCCTGGCAGCAGCGCGCAAACGGCGTCGCCCTGACGCCAGCGGGTGGCGGCGCGGCCGCAGGCCTCCACGATGCCCGCCACCTCGAGACCGGGGATATCCGACGGCGCGCCAGGAGGGGCTGGATAGTGCCCTTGGCGCTGACCGATATCAGCCCGATTGACGCCGGCGGCTTTGACGCGGATGAGCACGTCACGTTCACCCACAACCGGGTCGGGACGGTCGGCAAGCGTCAAAACCTCTGGCGGACCGGGAAGGGAAATTACGACAGCTTTCATGGGAGTATCGTAAATGCAGAACCGGAACTCGCCGAGGCCGAATACAGGATCAGAGTGCGGAGTCCATGGTGAGGTGCTGAACCGGGTTTTGGGACTTGGGCAGAGCCCGGATCAACCGTATCAACCACAAGCCCCAAACCCCGACCCCCGTTTGAAGGCCGACCCCCGTTTGAAGGCCCGTTTGACGGACCGTTTGAAGGCCTTGATGACCCCGTGTTCACCTCCCTTGGATTGCCCCCACGCGGCAGATCTTGAACGTTGGCCGAAGAGGTCGCTTGCCAAGCGTGATTCCACTGCCAAAATTTCAGCCATGCCGACAGCAAAAATTCAGCGACGCAGCGTTAAGACGGAAGCAATCAGGCTGGTTCGAGGGCTTCCGGCTTCGACGTCGTGGGATGATCTCATGTATCGCATTTACGTGCGGCAAAAGATCGAAGCCGGCTTGGCGGATATCGAGGCTGGCCGGGTTCACTCTCATGCGGCGATCCGGAAAGAGTTCGCGCTGCCGTGACCATCATTTGGTCGTCAGAGGCACGCAAGGCTCTGCGGTCGATCAGAAAATTCATCGCCCAGGATTCAGAGGTTTACGCTGCGCAGATAGTTGCGCGCATTGTCGAGCGAGTCGAGCGGGCGGCAAATTCTCCGGGGCAGGGTCATCCGGTTCACGAGTATCCCGAGGCTACTTTGAAGGAAGTGCACGAATCGCCGTATCGGATCATCTACGCGTTTACAGATGAAAAGTTGCGCGTGGTTACGATTGTCCACTTCAAGCAGCAGTTATCGCAAATTGGGCTCACCAGACGCTAGCCAGCAGGACCACGGTACCGTAGCTCATCTTGAACTTCAGCCGCGGCTCGAACGCTTTCCCCTTGCCATGTTAAAACTTAACATTGGCATGTGAGAAATAAACACCCCGATGAGCCCCCTCTCATTCGCGTCACCGGCCTCCCCCAGGGCATGAACACCGCCGACCGTCGCCAGTTCATCCTCGACCGGCTGGAATCGTCCAGCACGGGCACCTACGAGGAGTTTGCCACGGCCCTCGGCGTTTCGACCATGACGGTGCGCCGCGACCTCGAAGAGCTCATCCGGCAGGGTTCCGTCATCAAGACCGTCGGCGGCGTCCAAAAAGCCCAGGCTCCGTCCTACCTTTACGAAACCGCCCTCCACTCCCGGGTGGCGGTACGCCGACCCGAGAAACGCGCCATCGCCCGCCTCGCCCTTGACCTCATCGGGCCCGGCCAGACCATCTTCGTCGATGGCAGCACCACCTGCCTCGAACTCGCCCGCGTCTTGGCGAAGGAAAAACAAGGGCTGACCATCGTCACCAATTCTGCCCTCGCCTGCCTCGAGCTCGGCGAAAACAGCGCCAATACCATCGTCGGCATCGGCGGACACTACGACGCCAACAGCCTCTCCTACGTCGGCCCGCAGGCCGAGGACTGGGCCAAGACCCTCTTCGTGGACGTCGCCTTCGTCGGCACCAAGGGGATCGTCCCTGCGAAGGGCACCTTCGAATCCTCGCTGCCCACGTTTCGCATCAAGCAGATCATCGCCCGCCAGTGCGGCCAGCTCGTCCTCCTCGCCGACCACTCAAAGTTTGGCCAGCGCGCGCTGAGCAAGGTCCTGGATATCGGGCAGATTCACACCGTCGTCACCGACGACCGCACTTCCCGCGCCGACCTCGCCCAGCTCGAGAAAAAGGTCCGCCGGGTCCTCGTCGCCCCTGTCCGCCGCCCCACTTTGAAAGGAACCGCCCATGCCGCTTGAACCCATCGGTAAACTCATGTCCGCCGCGCGCGCCGGCGGCTACGCGCTCGGTTACTTCGAGAGCTGGAACTTCGAGTCGCTCCAGGGCGTGATCGAGGCTGCCGAGTCCGTCCGCGCCCCCATCATCATCGGTTTCAACGGCGATTTCCTCTGCCGCCCCGAGCGCCGCGCCGTCGAACAGCTCTCGTGGTATGCCGCGCTGGGTCTCGCCGCCGCCAAGTCCGCGAAGGTGCCCGTCGGCTTCATTTTCAACGAATGCCCCAATGACGCCTGGGTCCACGCCGCGGCGACCGCCGGTTTCAATCTCGTCATGCCCGCCGATCCCGCGGCGTCCTACGAGGACTACGAGCGCCGCGTGAAGACCCTCACCGTCCACGCCCACCAGCACGGCACCGCGGTTGAGGCCGAGATCGGCACCCTGCCCTGCGGCGCGTCCGGCGCGGTCGGACACGATGGCGATATGACCGATCCGGAACTCGCCGCGCGCTTTGTCGCCGCAACTGGCATTGACCTGCTCGCGGTGAGCGTCGGCAACGTGCACATCAAGCTCTCCGGCCAGCAGGACCTGAACCTCGACCAGCTCGATCGCATCGCAAAACGCGTCTCCCTCCCGCTCGTGCTGCATGGCGGCACGGGCATCGCGACCGACTCACTCCAGCAGGCCATCAAGCGCGGCGTGACGAAGGTGAACTACGGCACCTACCTGAAGCAGCGTTACCTCGCCGCCGTGCGGAAGGCGCTCAATAGCGACATGGCCAACCCGCACGAGCTGCTCGGCATCGGCGGCGACCACGATGTCATGGTGAAGGGCCGTCACGCCGTGCGCGACGCCGTCCTGGAACGCATCGAAACCCTGGGCTGCTGCGGGAGAACCTGACTATGGCTGAAATCGCATGTGTTGGAATTCTGGTGGAGGACACGTTTTGCGGTCCGATGAAAGAGCTGCCGCCCGAGGGCCGGCTCCTCGCCGTGGACGCCCTGCCCGTGAAGGTTGGCGGTTGCGCCGCGAACGTCGCCCTCGACCTCGTGAAGCAGGGGCTGTCCGTGGACATCATCGGCTGCGTCGGCCGCGACTCCGCCGCCCAGTCACTCATCGCCGCGCTGGAGAAACAAAAGGTCGGCTGCGGCCACTTGGTTTACACCGACCATCATCCCACCAGCAAAACCGTCGTCCTGCTCGTCGAAGGCCAGGACCGCCGTTTCATCCACATGTTTGGCGCCAACCGCGCGCTCGCCGTCAGCCAGATCCAGCACGACTGGCTGGAGGGGGTGAAGGTTTTCTACTTCGGCGGCCTCTTCGCCATGCCGGGCATCAAGATCCCGGAACTCCTCGGCCTGCTGAAGCATTGCCGGTCAAAGGGCATCATCACCGTGGTGGACGTGGTCATCGCCCAGCAGTGGACCGGCGGTGACGAGCTCAGCGTCCTGCTGCCTGAGATCGACTACTTCACGCCCAACGATGACGAAGCTAGGCACATCACCGGACTCACCGACCCGTTGGAGCAGCTGCGCTTTTTCGAAAAACGCGGCGCCCACACCGTGATCATCACGCTCGGCAAGTCCGGCGCGATTGCCGCGCGTGGCGGCAACTACTGGCGCAGCGATATCTTCCCGGCCAACGTCGTCGATCCATCCGGCTCCGGCGATGCCTTCGACGCCGGCGTCATCACCGCAATCCGCCGCGGCTACGACCTCCCCCAGATGCTGGCCTACGCCAGTGCGCTCGGCTCCTCCGCCACGCGGGCCGTGGGCACGACCGACGGGGTGTTCACCGCCGCGGAGGCCGACGCCTTTCTCGCCGCCCATTCCCTCAAGATCACCTCTGGGTCCCTCTGATTCCGCACCCTGAATTTGCCCGCGAATGACGCGAAGGAACGCAAATGAATTCCGATTACCTAGAAACTCTCCCGCCTCAGCATCCGCGTCCCTTCGCGTCCCTTCGCGGGCAATTCTGATTTTATGGACCTCAAAATGAAGATGCCCGACCTGGCCACGACCGACTCCGCGATCAAGGTGATCCGGTGGCTCGTGACGCCCGGCCAGCCGATCAAGCGCGGTGACGCCCTCCTCGAGGTCGAAACCGACAAGGCCACCATGGAAGTCGAGTGCATCGCCACCGGCATCTTCAAAGAGCCTCGCGCCCAGCCCGGCGATACGCTTCTCGCCGGCCAGATCCTCGCCGTGATCGAAGTGGAAGGCCCCGCGCGTCCCGCCTCCGCCGAGCCTACGGCGGGCAGGCCCACTCCGGAAGTGGTCACCCCGGAAGCGCCAGCCCCTGCGCCGCAGTCGGTAACTTCTGCGCCGCCCGCGCCGAAAAAAGACGGGGGAATGTTCGCCAAGAACCGCGCCGCGGCCGATTCGAAACCCTCTACTCCCGCTTGATCACCCGTTGTCCCCTTCCGCCACTCCTCCTTCCTTTCTCTTCCCCATGAAATCCCCTCTCACCGCCAATCGCGTCGCCGAATACGAGCGCGAAGGTTACCTCATCATCCCGCAGCAAATTTTCTCCCCCGAGAAGTTCGCCCGCATCCAGCAGTATTGCGCCTCCAAGTTCGCCGAGATCAACAAGGGCGCGGACTTGCCCGCCCTGTATGACTGCCCGCATTGGGCCGACCCGCGCATGTTCGAGTGGATCATGGCGCCGGAGATGCTCGACCTGGTTGAGCCGTTGATCGGGCCCGACATCGGCATCTTTGCCTGCCACCTGCTCCAGAAGCCGCCTGGCGTCGGCAAACGCGTGCCGTGGCATGAGGACTCCGCCTATTGGAAGGGTGCGCTCACCCCCATGACCGTGGCCTCCATCACGATCGCGCTGTCGCCCTCCATCCCGGAAAACGGCGGCCTGCGCGTGATTCCCGGCACACACAAACACGGTTACTCGGACTACGCCGACGTTGCCCGGCCGCAGGACGAGGTGTTCCCCATCGAGGTCATGGCGAGCCAGATGGACGAGACGAAGGCCGCGGACATCGGCCTGCAACCCAACGAAGCCTCCATCCACCACGGAAAAATCATTCACGGTTCCAATCCCAACACGGGGAAAATGCACCGCTCGGTCCTGACTGTGCGCTACTTCCCGACCACGGTGAAATTCACCAAGGAGAATCATCCCCACTTCGCCGCCGCGAAATTCAACATCTACCTCGCCCGCGGCAAGGATCACGCCGGCAACACTTACGCCGACCCGACCAAGTCCTACGTCGGCGGCGAACCCGTCCACACGGCCTGAGCACAGACTGTTGCCCGCATGAGCGTCCTACCCGCCATCCCGGTTTTCGTTGAATTTCGTAGGGCGGGGTCGCCGAACCCCGCCTTGAACTTCTCTCGCTTCCAGAAAAACCCGGCGGGGTTCGGCGACCCCGCCCCCCAGAATTCCCTGGCCGCCCAGTCATGAATCCCGCGACTTCCAATCCCCGACTCAGCTACACGTTCCCCGTCGGACGGCTGAAGCGCGGCCACTCTTTCGGCAACGCCCTCATCTACGTCACGCTCGACGCCGTCTCCGACATCAACCACGAGCCGCACTCGGCGCGACTCGGCCTGCGCGACGCCTACGACCAGCAGTATTATCTCTTCGGTTGGAAAGCCTCCCTCGCCTCCGCCGATGGCACGGCCGCCACGGCGGTGGACACAACCTTCCTCCCGTCGAGCCAGATCACGAACCTGCGTCTCGGCCCGATCCGCGTGGCGAAGAAATTCCTCCTGCCCTACGAGAACAACCTGCTGCGCTCGGCGCATTTCATCTTCGAGGCCGACACCGAACTGAAGGCCGCCGCCCTGCAGTCACGCGCGGTCTTCCCCGCCGGCACCCAGCTCACACAGGCCGATCAAAACGGTCATTCCTACCTCTCGATCCAATATCCCAACGGCACTGTCGCCGTGATCTGGGGCAGTAGCAGTTTGCGCCGTTTTACGACCCAGCCTGCCGCCGAGGGCCGCATCGAGTGCACCGCCGACTTCGCCTGGGATCCCGGCCGCGCGGCTGCGGTCTCCTTCGCCTACTCCCACCGCGGCCTGCACGTGCCCTTGGCCAATGTGCAGGAGACCTACATGCCCGACGCGGGCAGCCCGGAGAGCCACTTGCGCCGCATCCGCGTGATCGCGATGGAGAACGACCTCGCGGTTCAGCGTCATCTCGACACCTGCCGGCTCTGGACGCCCGATGCGTTCATCACCGACGGGGCACACTGGGCAAAGCTCAACCAACTCAAGGACTATCAGGAATACAGCGGCGGCCCCGGCTTCAGTAACAACCCACCCTCCGATGTTTTTGTCGGCCGCGACACGTTCTGGTTTCTCGTCAGCTCGAACTATTACACGCAGGCCTGGTCGCGGGGATTCCTCGATTTCTGGTTCCGCGTCGGCCAGGAACCCAACGGGAAGTTCATCGAGTATATGCACGCGGCGAGCATGCCCCTCTACCGCGATGACTACGGGCTGAACATCAACGACAACACCCCGCTGCTGATGATCGCCGCGCATCACTACTATGCGCTCTCCGGCGACCGCGGGTTTCTCGACGCGCACTACGCCGCCCTGCTCCGCGCCGCGAACTACATCCTAAATCAGCGCAATGCCGACGGACTCGTATGGTGCCGCTCGCGCGACGCCTTCGTGCGCGGCCTCTGCGGCTGGCGCAACTGCACCGCCAATTACCGGCTCTCCGGCGCGGTCACCGAGATCAATTCCGAGTGCTATCGCGCCCTCGTCGTGGTGGCCGAGCTCGCCGCCGTCACTGGCGACAAAACCAACGCCACGCGCTTCACCGCCGCCGCGCAGGACCTGCATACCGCGATCAACCGCCACCTGCAGTCCAACACGACTCACAATCCGTTTTACCTGCTCCAGATCGATCCCGACGGGAAGCGGGCAGACGACCTCACCGGTGACCTGCTTTTCCCCGCGCTCTTCGGCGTGGCGCCGCGAGCCAAGGCCCGCGCGCTCCTCACGGAATTGTTCGACGAGCGCTTCTGGCTCGCCTCGCCCACCGGCGCCGGCGGCATGCGGACGATCAGTTCCGCGCAAAAAGGCTACCAGTCCAAAGCCGATCCCGGCACCTACGGTCTGCAGGGTGGCGTCTGGCCCAATCTCGCGCTCTGGGCCGCCCGCGCCGCCTCTGATGCAGGCCTGCCCGATCTCATTGTCAAAGCCCTGCGCAGTACGCGCTTGCTGGCGGATCGACCGGACTTCGATCAGGTCAACGTCACGCCCGGCGAGTTTCCGGAGTATTTCAACGGCGACGATCTCATCCAGCGCGGCGCCCCGCGCAGCACATTTATCCACGGCAGTTATCTCTGGGCCGCGTGGGAAGGCTTCCTCGGCCTCACCCCCCGCGCCAGCGGACTCGAGGTCAACCCGGTACTGCCCGCGAACTGGGAGTGGGCGGCCCTCTCGCAGCTTCCTTTCCGCGGCGCCCCGCTCACGCTGCTCGCAGTGTCGAAGACCCGGACGCTCTACACCACGGCCCGGGTAAAAACCAAATGGAAGCAGGTCGTCGTCTCCGCCGCGTTGCAGGAGAGATACCGGCTCGAGAGCGACGCCCCCGTTTTTTGGCTGGTCACCGGCAAGGAAGTCCTCGCCGCCTCCGATGCCGCCGCGACCGCGCGGTTGATCGAGCGCCGCTCGGGACGCGTCATCGCCTCGCTGACCATTCCCGCCGGCAAACTCGTCCGAGTGAAATGTAGGGCGGGGTCGCCGAACCCCGCCTCGAACGTCTCTCGCCTCCCACAAAAATCCGACGGGGTTCGGCGACCCCGCCCTACATCCTGAATTTCATGACCATCGCTCCCCCGCAGCTCGAACCCGAACTGGCCGAGGCTTACCGCCAGTGCGCCGATAAAAACATCCTCGTCGCCCTGAACCCGAAGATTTTCTTCGGCTACTTCTCCGTCTGCGCCGATCCCACCCAGGGCCACGGTACGAACACGACCTTCCCCGGACTCGACTGGGGCCAGTCCGCCGAGGCCCTGCTCTGGCTGGGCCGCACCGCCGAGGTGCTGGCCAGCTGGGAATACGTGAAGGGGTTCCTGCGCGAAGATGGCCTGATTCCTTTCGCAATCGTGCCCGACCAGGCCGGCACCACCACGTTCATGGAGCTGCCGAAGAAAACCGAGAAATTCCCTTTCATCGTGGCGGCGAACGGCGGCGCGTACTCCCACTGGTTTCCGGGCAATCCGCTGATGATGCTGCCCAATGTCACCGTCGTGCAGATGGCCAACGCGATCTTCAAGCACACGAAGGACCAGAAATGGCTGGCCGCCCAGCAGACGTATCTGCGCAGCCTCACCGGCTGGATCATCAAGCAGGTCACGCCGGAGGGTCTCGTCAAAGGCGGTGGCTTCTACGTGGAGCGTCCGCCGCGGCTCGAGCACGACGGCGTCACCCAATGCTACACCGCCGACGCCCTGCGTCTCGCCGCGCAACTCACCGGCCAGGCGGTCTATGCTCACGTAGCGGAGCGCATCACCGCCTGCTTCCGCCAGAAATTCTGGGCCGGCGATCATTGCGTCGAATACATCAACGCGGAGCACGGCGCGATTTCGCACCACGGCCTGACGGATGTGGACTGGGCCGCCATCGCCACCGGCACCGCGACCCCGGAGCAAGTGAAAATCCTCTGGCCGCAGCTGAAGAACAACCCCGACTTCGTGTACAACGGCATTCCCACCGGCATCTCCACGCGTCCGGAAACCTACGAGGACTGGGAGATGATGTACCTGGACCGTCACGATCTGGCCGCCATGGGCCGCGTCTGGTACGTCGAGGCCTGGGCTCGGTCCGTCATGGGCGACAAGGAAGGTCTGCTGAGGTCGTTGCGCCAGGTCGCGAAGGTCGGCCGCGAGAACAACTGGCACTGGCTTGAGCGTTATTACTCCGAGCGCAGCGGAAATCTCGGCAGCTACCGGATCAACACCTACTGCGAGTATCCGGCGAATTTCATCCGCATCGTCCATCGCTTCGTGCTCGGCGCCTGAAGATGGAGTCCGCGATGGAAACTTCCGTGGGTAGGGGGGGGCCGCTGGTCCCGCCGTCCGGCCATGCCACGGGCAAAGTCCGCAGCGGTCCCGGCGGTCCCGCCCTACCGTCGAACGCGGAGACAGGCCCGTGGCGTGAGCCGGGCCAGGCGGTCGACGCCGCCTACCTGCGCGCCGGCAAATTGCGCTACCGGGCCGAGGGTCGGGAAATTGTCGGAACGAACCGGGGCCACTTCAACAACCGCCCGCTTTACTGCCGGCTCAACACCGAGGGCGCTGTCCTCACCGGCGACCGTCCGCTCGTCCGCCTGATCGCCAAGCCCTGCCTCCACGGCGCCCTCTCTCTCGCCGTGGCGCGCGCGGGCCACGCGTCGTGGCTGCACGACTGGGCGAAAATCGAATCGCGCTACCACTGCGGCCGGATGACGTGGAGCTGTACGGATCCGTCGCTGCCCGGCGTGGAGGTCACGCTCACCGTGGTTCCGCTCACTGACGTGGCTGGGTTTGCCGCGCAACTCTATGTCGCCGGGGCGAAGCCCGGCGACCAGCTCATCTGGGCTTTTGGCGGCGCCCAGATGGAGGAAGGCGATCCCCGCTGGAAATGGGATCCCGTCATGCGCGGTAATCCCGACATCACCCGCTCCGGCGATCCGCGCCGGCAGTTGTTGTTTCAAGGCCTCGTGCCGGAATTTTGTCTGGGCAACCTCGCCACCTTTGACGGCCCGACCTTCCGGCTCTCCGCGACCAAAGACGCCACCCACGTCGCTACCGGCTGCGTGAGCCGGACGGATGGATTGCGCCTCGGCGATGCTACGTACTCCCCCGATCCGCTGCGCCTCGCCGCCTCACCTGCCGGCGCCTCGCCGATGATCGTCGGTACCGCCCCGCTGAAGGCCCGGCAGGATGAACTCTTCTTCGCCGTCGAGATCTGTCCTGCGGCCGCTCCTTCCACCGGCCTGCGCAGCGCGGATCCGGCGAAGGCGTTTGCGGAAGGGCTCGCCTACTTGGCAGGCGTCGAGCGCGTGCGGCTCGCGAGCCCCGACCCCCGCCTGAATGCCGCCGTTGCCGCGGTCTGCCATGCGGTGGACGCCAACTGCGAGCGCGACCCGTATATTTTCCGCCACGGCTGCATGGCCTTCAGCTGCCGGTTTGTCGGCTGGCGCGTGATCTGCGGCGCGACCGCGCTCAGCTGGCACGAGCGCGTGCTGGGCAACGCCGGCTACACCATCGGACTGCAGAAGCAAGACGACCCGGTCCGCACCCAGGCCTCAGCCAGCGTGGAACGACTGCTCGTCCACGAGGGCAAAGACTCGCGCGTCTACGGCAAGGGATCACTCGACCGGGACTTCCCGATGTATGATGTGCAGACGCAGTTCTTCGACCAGACCATCGGCGACTGGCGCGCGACCGCCGACCCGGAGATGGAGAAGCTGCTGCGGCCGGCGCTGGAGCTGCACCTGGAGTGGATGAAAGAGTGCTTCGATCCCGACGACGACGGACTCTACGAGAGCTACATCAACACCCTGCCAACCGATTCCGTTTGGTATAATGGTGGCGGCAGCGCGGAACAGTCCGCGTATGCCTTTACCGCATATCGCGCCGCCATGGACATGGCTCGCCGCGCCGGCGACCCCGCCACGGCCGAACGCCACCAGGCGCAGATGGACAAAATCCAGCGCGCCATGCGCGAAAAACTTTGGGTCAAGGAACGCGGGCACTTCGGCCTGTATCTCGAGCAGGGCGGCCACGGCCGCGTGCACGCCGATGCGTGGACCTACAGCGTGTTCCTGCCGATCGACGCGGGGCTGACGTCGCAGCTGGAGTCGCTCGAATCGCTTTACTACACCGAATGGGATCTCGAGCGTATCCCCCTCCCCTTCGGCGGCGTGCTTTGCCAGCTCTCTAACTGGGTGCCGTGGAAGTGGTCAGTGCGCGACATGTTCGGCGGGGATCTTTTCGCCCTGGCGCTCGCGTATTTCCAAGCCGGCCTCGGCGACGAAGGTTGCGAACTCCTCGAGGGAGCCACCCTCGAGAGCGCCTACGCCAGTGCGGTGCCGGGAGGTTTCAGCCACATCGGGGCCGCGACGGATTTCGGCGACAACGTCCACATGTTCGCCCGCACGGTGGTCGAGGGCCTCTATGGCTATGTCCCCGACTACCCCAACGGCCGGGTGCGGTTCCAGCCGGCGTTCCCCGCCCTCTGGCCCGCCGCGTCAATCGAGACGCCCGACTTCACCTTCGAATATCGCCAGGAGGACGACACGGATCACTACCGGATCGAGCTTACCCAACCCGCGGAGATCATTTTCCGCCTGCCCGTGCGCGCCGCCGGCATCCGGCGGATCTTGTTCAACGGCCGGGAGATGACCGGTAAAACCGAACCGGGATTCGGTCACACGCTGCTGTCCCTCCATGTGCCGGCGGCCGAGTCAGCCGACCTGGTGATTGAACTCACCCAGCGCGTGCCCCAGGGCGACCCCATCCACATCGAGGGACGCGTCGGCGACAACGTCGCCTTAAAAGTCACTCAGGGCCACGCAACCACCTGGCTCGATCTGCATCAGGTGCTGGAGTCCACTCAACGCGAGGGCACCATCCTCCGCGGCCGGCTCGCCGCCAAGCCCGGTCATCACCTTGTGCTCGCCCAGTGTCGCTGCGGCGAACTACCCCGCTGGCAGATCTACAAACTGCACATCACCGATCCCGCCGCCGCCATCGCGCATCTCGCTCAGACCCCGCGGGAACCCGGCAAGAGTGCCCACTGGGACTGCCTCGACCTGGCCGGGCAGGCCAACGGCGATATCCGTACGATCTTCCAGCAGCGCTACCTCTCCCCTCGGCCCGCGACGTGCTCTGTCCGGCTCGGCGTGGACGGCTATTCCGCCTGGACCTTTCCCTATTGGGGCCTGCCGCCGCCAAAGATCGACCTGGGTAACGTGCCGAAACTGACTGATGCGCAGAACCGGATCATCACGCCGCAGCAAGTCCCGTTCACGCGCTTCCCGGAGGACCGCAACATCGCGTTCACGTCGCTCTGGGACAACTGGCCCACCTCCGTCGAATTCCCCGTGTATCGCTCCGCCAAGACCCTTTGGCTGCTCGTTTGCGGCAGCACCTTCCCGATGCAGACGCGCATCGCGAACGCCGAGTTCCGCTTCTGCTACGCCGACGGCCAGGTCGAGAAACTCGAACTCTTCCCGCCGGACAATTTCTGGATGCTCTGCCCGTGGGGCGGCGAGGACTACAGCTACGACAACGATGCGTTCGCCCTGCCCGCCGAGCCGCCGCCACAGGTGCAGCTCGGCGCCAACTGCCGCGCCATGGTCCTCTCCTGGAAACTCCGCCCCGGCGTAAAACTTGAAACCGTCACGCTTGAAGCCCTGTCGCAAGACGTTGTGATCGGCCTGATGGGCCTGAGTCTCGAGAACTGACTTTCCCAATCCATGTTAACCGCAAAGAACGCCAAGTACGCGAAGGTGCACCGCCAACGGCTCTCCCGAATCCGAATTCATTTTCTTTGTCCGGACTTCGCACCCTTCGCGACCTTCGCGGTTAATAATACTTTATACCATGAACCTTGATCGCAAATCCCTGCTTCACCTCTATGAGCGCATCGTCCTCATCCGCGAGTTCGAGGAGCGCGTGAAGTTCCTCTTCCTCGAGGGCACCATGCCCGGCACCATCCACCAGTGCCAGGGGCAGGAAGCCACCGCCGTCGGCGTGTGTTCCGCGCTTCAGCCCGGCGACTACATTACGTCCACATTCCGCGGACACGGCCACGCGCTCGCTAAGGGCCTGAGCGTGCAGGAGCTCCTCGACGAGTTATTCGGCGCCACCACGGGCTGCTGCAAGGGCAAGGGGGGCTCGATGCACATGGGCAACATGGACAAGGGCATGGTCCCCGGTATCGCCATCGTCGCCGGCGGCATCCCCCTCGCCGCCGGCATGGCCCTCGCGTTCAAGATGCAAAAGCAGCCGCAGGTTGTCGCGTGCTTCTTTGGCGATGGCGCCGTGGCCGAGGGCGCATTCCACGAGGGCGTCAACATGGCCGCCATCTGGAACCTGCCCGTTGTCCTCGTCTGCGAAAACAACCTCTACGGCGCCTCCACCCACATCCAGAAGGTGATGAAGAACCCCAAGATTTCCGACCGCGCCGCCTCGTATGGCTTCCGCGGCGAAACCGTGGATGGCAACGATGTGCTTGCCGTCCTCGCCGCATCGCAACGCGCCGTCGAGGAATGCCGCGCGGGCAAGGGGCCCGTCCTCCTCGAGCTGCTCACCTACCGCCGCACGGGCCACTCGCGCCGTGATGCCTGCCACTATCAGCCAAAGGATGAGCGCGAGGCGTGGTTCTCCCGCGATCCGATCACCCGGTTCGCCGAGGTTCTCCTCGCCCGCCCCGACGTTAAGCAGGCCGATCTCGACGCCATCAAGGCGAAGATCGAAGCCGAGATTCAAACCGCCGTCATCAACGCCCAGAAGGCCCCCCAGCCCACCCTCGCCAACCTCACCGAGGACGTCTTCGCCTGAACTCCCTCGCCATGAAAACCTCGGAAGTCGCCCCGTTGTCCCACGCGCAGAAAAGCGCCGCCGCCGCGCAGTTTGCGCGCGAGGGCTTTTATATCGTGCCCTCCGTCATCCTGCCGGAGCTGCTCGCCCGCGTGCGGCCGCACATCGACGCCGTCTATGCCGGGGAATACGAGACCGGCATTCCGCCCTGCGGCAGTCCCAATGGCTGCAAGGAGCCGCCGCAGAAGTTGGTTAAGATCGACAACGCCCATCGCTCCGATCGGACGATCTTCGAACTCGTGACCCATCCCGCCATCGGCCAGTGGGCCGCCGCGCTCACCGGCGCTAAGATGGTGCAGGTGTTCGCCTGCCAGATGCTGATCAAGCCGCCCGGCGGCCAGGGCGGCGTCAATGTCGGCTGGCACCAGGATCAGGAATACTGGGACCACGCCATGACCGGCGAGATGTTCACCGCGTGGGTCGCGATCAGCGATGTCACCGCGGAGTCCGGCCCCATGCGCTTCGTCCCGGGCTCGAACCACTGGGGTCTACTCAAGGCCGGCGACTTCTTCAGCGACAAACTCGACGAGATTAAGCAGCGCTTCCAAGGCAAGAGCGGCGGCACCTGGCGCGAGGTTGCCGCGATCCTGCCGCCCGGCGGCGTCAGTTTCCACCACCGGCTCACCGTGCACGGCAGCGGTGAAAACCACGCCGCGGGCCCGCGCGTGAGCTTTGCCATCCACTTCCGCACCGAGAAATCCGCCCTCCGCGACGACGTGAAGTGGCAGGACGCCGGTTACCTCAACGATTTCGCCGACCCCGTCGGCAGTCCCGTCAGCTACCGCGAATAACTTTTTAAAACTATGAAACGACAAGGCATTGCAGAGGCCCTCCGCGACGGCATCGCCGAGGAAATGACCCGGGATCAGAAAGTGTTTTGCATCGGCGAGGACATCGGCGTGCCCGGTGGCTGGGGCGGTGCATTCACGGTCACGCTCGGCCTGTCCGAGAAATTCCCCGGGCGCATCATCGACACACCCATCGCCGAACTCGGGTTCACCGGCATGGCCGTGGGCGCCGCGATGATGGGCATGCGGCCCATCGCCGACATGCAGTATGGCGATTTCCTTTTCCTCGCCAGCGACCAGCTGATCAACAACGCCGCGAAGATGCGCTACATGTCCGGCGGTACCATCAAGGTGCCCATGGTCATGCGCGCCCCCATCGGCGCCACCGGCCGAGGCTCACAGCACGCGCAGAGCATGGAGCGCTACTTCACCGGCGTGCCCGGATTGAAGGTCGTCGCCGTGTCGAACGCCTACGACGCCAAGGGCATCCTCAAGGCGGCCGTGCGCGACGACAACCCCGTCATGATCTTCGAGCACAAGCTGCTCTACGGGTCCAAGGGCGCCCGCGCCGAACCCGGCGCCGTAGACGCGACCAGTGACATCCCCGACGAGGATTACGTGGTGCCCCTCGACCGCGCAGTGGTCCGCCGCGAGGGCCAACATGTCACCATCCTCGGCTGGCTCCTCATGGCGCATTTCGCTGCCCAAGCCGCCGAGATCCTCGCCAAAGAGGGCATCGAAGCCGAGGTCATCGACGTCCGCAGCCTCTCGCCGATCGACTATGTCACCCTCGGCGCATCCATCCGCAAAACCGGCCGCGTGATCATCGTCGAGGAGGGCCCGAAGACCGGGGGCGTCAGCGCCGAAATCGCCGCGGGCATCATGGAAAACTGCGGCGACAGCCTGCAGGCCCCCGTGGTGCGCGTGGCCTCCCCTGACGTGCCCGTGCCCTTCAGTCCCATCCTCGAAAACGCCTACCGCCCCGACGTCGCGCGCATCGTCGCCGCCGCGCGCACCCTGACCCAATCCTGATTTTACAGGAGGTAACGGAGGGAACGGGGGAAAACACGACTCAGGTTCGAATCCTCTCTCCGTTCCCTCCGTTGCCTCCTGTAAAAAAAATCCCCCTTTCCCCCCATAATCCCATGATCACGCAAGCAGAACTGAAACGCCGCCAGCAGGAGGCCTACGGCTATTTCCAGAAAGCCCAACTCGTCATTACTCCCGCCGAACAGGAAAAGATCGAGGTCGCCGATTTCGGCCTCAGCGAATTCGAAAAGACCGGCCTCGGTGTCCTCGTTTACGTCAACACCCTGCGCTGTTGCGCGAAGGAGCTCGCGATGTGGCCCCGGCAAACCTGCCCCGAGCACCGTCACCCCAACGTGAACGGCCAGCCCGGCAAGGAGGAGACCTTCCGCTGCCGCTGGGGCAGGGTGTTCCTCTACGTCGCCGGCGCCAAGGTCTCCTCCCCCCAGCGCCGCCCGCCCGCCGGCCGCGAGTCCACCTACACCGTCTGGCACGAGGTCGTGCTGAACCCCGGCGAACAATACACCATCACGCCCAATGTCCCGCACTGGTTCCAGGCCGGCGATGAGGGCGCGGTCGTATCCGAGTTCTCCACGCACAGCACCGACGAGCACGATATCTTCACCGATTCGTCCATCGGCCGTGAGACCAAGGTCACCGAAGGCCAATCATGAACAGCCGCTGGCACGACTCGGAGGCCGCTCAATATCCCGGCGATCTCGGTCAACGCGTCTACAGCTCGCGTTTACTCGGACGCGATTCGTCGCTCGTCCTCCACGGCGGCGGCAACACGTCCGTCAAGATCCGGGAGAAAAACATCTTCGGCGAGGAAGAGGAAATCCTTTACGTCAAGGGCAGCGGCTGGGACCTCGAGACGATCGAGGCCGCGGGCTTTTCGCCGTGCCGTCTGAATCACCTCCTGAAGTTGGCCAAGCTCCCCGAGCTGACCGACCTGCAGATGGCGAACGAGCTGAAGGGCTGTCTGACCAACTCCGCTGCGCCGATGCCGTCGGTCGAGGCGATCCTGCACGCGATCCTTCCCGGCAAATTCGTGGATCACACCCACGCCGACGCGCTCATCTCGATCACCAACACCGCCGCCGGCCTGAACCGCGTGCAGGAAGTCTACGGCGACCGCGTTGTGTTCATCCCCTATGTGATGCCCGGCTTCAAACTGGCCCGCCTCTGCGCCGAGCTGTTTCCCCAGCAGGCGACGTCGAAGACGATCGGCCTCGTGCTGATGAACCACGGTCTCTTCACCTTCGGCGACACCGCCAAAGTCGCGTATGAGCGCATGATCGAACTGGCGACGCTCGGCGAAAACTACCTGGCGAAGCAGGGTGCTGGGGAGGGCAAGGGGCCCACTGACTCGGATATCGGGCCTAAAGCCCGACCTACATCCGATACCGGTACAGATGGACGTTCCGCCCGCTCGGAAATTGCCGCGCTGCGCAAGGAAATCTCCGCTGCCATGGGCGGACCCACCATCCTCGCCGTGCAGGGCAGCGCGGCCGGTAACGAATTCGCCCGGCGTCCGGATGTCTCCCTCATTTCGCAGCAAGGCCCCGCCACACCCGATCACGTCATTCGCACCAAGCGCATTCCGCTCGTGGGCCGCGACGTCGCCGCATTCCGCACCGCCTACGAGAAATATTTCACCGCCTGCGCCGCCCAGGCCGGCCGCAAGCTGGTCATGCTCGATCCCGCGCCCCGCGTGCTGCTCGATCCCGAACTGGGTCTCTGCACCATCGGCCGCACGGCCAAGGATGCCGCCATCGCCGCCGACATCTACCACCACACGATCGACATCATCTCGCGGGCCACCGCCCTCGGCGGCTGGCAGGCACTCCCGCCGGAGGACATTTTTGATGTCGAATATTGGGACCTCGAGCAGGCCAAGCTACGCGCCGCGGGCAAGGCCCCCGCTTTCGGCGGTGAGGTCGCCCTCGTGACCGGCGCCGCCTCGGGCATCGGCAAGGCTTGCGTGGATTCGCTGCTGAAACGCGGCGCTGCCGTCGTCGGCTTGGACCTGAATCCTGCCATCACCAAGCTCTACTCTCGCCCCGACTACCATGGCATCGTCTGCGATCTCACGCAGGAGGCCAGCCTCGCCGCGGCCATCGAGGAAGCCGTGCGCAAGTTCGGCGGACTCGACATGCTGGTCCTGAACGCGGGCATTTTCCCGCCCGGCGCCCAGATCGCCGACATGAAATCCGATCTTTGGCACAAGGTGATGTCCGTGAACCTCGACGCCAATTTCCTGCTCCTGCGCGAGTGCCATCCCCTGTTGAAGCTCGCGCCCAACGGCGGCCGGGTCGTCGTCATCGGCTCCAAGAACGTCCCCGCTCCCGGACCGGGTGCCGCGGCTTACTCGGCGTCGAAGGCGGCGGTCAACCAGCTTGTGCGCGTCGCCGCCCTCGAATGGGGCAAGGACCACATCCGCCTGAACTCGCTCCACCCGAACATGGTCTTCGACACCGCGCTGTGGACGCCGGAGATTCTCGCCTCCCGCGCCCAACACTACGGTCTGAGCGTCGAGGACTACAAAACGAACAACGTGCTGAAGACCGAAGTATCCAGCCGCGACGTCGCCGAACTCGCCGCCGAGATGTGCGGCCCGCTCTTCGCCAAGACCACCGCCGCCCAGGTCCCCGTCGATGGCGGCAATGACCGCGTGATCTAAATCCAAACAATTTCACCACAAAGGTCGCGAAGCACGCAAAGCGCAGATCCAGTCTCCCATCCTTCTTCTGTTTTCGCGACCTTTGCGCTCTTCGCGGCTAATTATTTCTTTCCCACCCCATGCCCTCCCCGAAAAAACGTAAAGTCCATTACACGCTTAGCACCCATTGGGATCGCGAGTGGCGCGAGCCCTTCCAGGGCATCCGCTACGCGCTCGTGACACTTCTGGACCGCGTAATCGAGGGTCTCGAGGACGGCCGGCTGCTGGGACCTTTCCAAACCGATGGACAATCCATCCTGATCGACGACTACCTCGAGATCCGGCCCGACCGCCGCGCCCAGGTCGAGCGGCTCGCGCGCGCGGGTAAACTCGTGGTCGGCCCGTGGTACTCGATGCCGGACGAGTTCACCGTCTCGGGCGAGGCCCTGATCCGCAACCTCCTCGTTGGCCGCCAGAGTGCGCGAGCCTTCGGCGGCGAACCCTCCCGGGCGGGCTATGTGCCCGATATGTTCGGGCACACGAGCCAGCTGCCGCAGATTTTTGCCGGGTTCGGCATTCCCGTCGGCTACGTCTGGCGGGGCGTAAACCTGGAGCAGCGGAATTTCATCTGGCGCGGCGCCGACGGCACCGAGATGCCGTGCCACAAATTCGGCAATGTCGGCTATGGCACGTTCGCGCATCAAGTGGCGCGGGGACACGAATACAATGGCCTCATCGAGGACCGCCCCGAGGAACTCATCCAGCACGCCCGCGGCTACCTCGACCAGGAGGCCGCCCTCACTGCGGGGGACGACATTCTGCTCCACGACGCCTGCGACCATCAAGAGTGGAACCCGAAACGCTACGCCCTCCTCTTCGCCGATTTCGCCAAGAGCAAAAAATTCCAGGTCGTCCACACCAGCCTCGACGCGTATCTCACCACGCTGCTCGCCCAGCGCGACAAGATCACCACGGTGCTCGAAGGCGAACTTCGCGCGGCCGGCCGGGCGCATCCTGTCCCACAGGCCGAGGGTTTCGACCAGCAGTGGGTGATCCCCGGTGTGCTCTCCAGCCGCGTGCGACTGAAGCAGGCCAATCACCGTTGCCAGACCCTGCTCTGCGCCTGGGCGGAGCCCTTCACCGCCTTTGCATCCGCCGCCACCGGCACGGACTTCGCCCCGGGCTTCCTTGAACACGCGTGGCGCCAGCTGATGCAGAACCACGCCCACGATTCAATCGACGGTTGCAGCCCGGACCAGGTACACAAGGACATGGAGTCCCGCTTCGACCAATGCCGGCTCATCGCCGAGAAACTCACCGTCGACGCCACCAGCCGGATCGCCGCCAGCGTGCGGGGCAAGGTCACCGACAACGAGCTGCGCGTCACCGTCTTCAATCCCCTCACCCGTGATTTCGACGGTTTCACCGAGGTTACCCTTGAAGTGCCGACCATCTGGCCGGGCTTCAACGAATTCTTCGGCTACGAGCCCAAGACCGGTTTTGTCATCCACGACGCTGAAGGTCGCGAGGTGCCCTACCAGCGCCTCGGCCAGACCCTGAACCGCATCCGCCAGCGCATCCAACCGACCAAGTTCGCCTTCCCCGTCTTCAGCCATCACATCCCGGTGGCGCTGCGTCTCGTGATCCCCGCGCTAGGTTACACCACCCTCACCGTGAGCGCGGTCGTCGCCGGCCGCCCCACGCGCTATCCCGACGAGCCCGCCCTGGCCACGAGCGAGCGCTCGATGGCCAACGAACACCTTAACGTCTCCATCGAGGACAACGGCACGCTCACACTGACGGACCGCCACACCGGCCGGGTGTATTCCCGGCTCCTCACGTTCGAGGACCGCGCCGATATCGGCGACGGCTGGTATCACGGCATTGCCGTCAACGATCAGGTCTTCGCCTCCAGCGCGTGCCACGCCGACGTGGCCCTCGTGCACAACGGCCCGATGCTGACCACCTTCCGCGTGCGCACCACGATGAACGTGCCGCGGGAATTTGTCGCTGCCGACAGCATGGCCCGCTCCAGCCAGTTCGTGCCCATGGTGCTCGATAGCCTCATCAGCCTCCGGCCCGGCCAAACCTACGTCGAAATCCAGACGACCGTGGACAACACTGCCGACGACCACCGCGTCCGCGTGCTCTTCCCGAGCGGAACCAAAACGGAATCCTTCCTCACCGACACCGCCTTCGACGTCGTCGAGCGGCCCATCGCGCTGCCCAAGGACAATCACGAGCACCGCGAGCTCCACGTCGAGACCCAGCCCCAGCAGAGCTGGACCGCGGTGCACGACGCCAAGTCCGGCCTCGCCGTCATCGCTGACGGCCTGCTCGAGACCGCCGTCCGCGACACCGCCGAGCGACCGATTGCCCTGACACTCTTTCGCGGCACCCGCCGTACCGTTTTCACAAATGGCGAGCCCGACGGGCAAATGCGCGGCGTGATGACTTTCCGTTATCTCGTGATGCCGTCGGCCGGTAAACCCAACCGCACCCAACTCTGCGAACTGGGCCAACGCCTCGCCGCGGGCCTACGCGCGGTGCAGTTACGGCGCGAGGATGTGGACATCTTCAAGACCGCCCAGCAGCTGCCGCCCACGGCCGGCTCATTGCGCGTCGAGGGTCCCGCCGTGGTCACGAGCCTGCGACAGACGGGCGAGGCGACGGAGCTGCGCATGTTCAACCCCGACCTGAAGGCCATCGCCGCCACGATCCATCTCGCCGGCAAAACCGGCCAGTCCCAACCGGCGACGACAGCCCAGCGCGTGGATTTCGAAAGCAACCCACTCGGTCAGCTCGCGATCACGGGGGGCAGGATCAAGGTCACGCTCAAGCCCAAGCAGATCGTCACAGTACGGCTGGGTTGACCCAACAATTGACCAAGGTCGGAGCAGTGCTTTTTTGCGCCTCTCCGTGCCTCATTGTGGCCACTCAGCATGAAGGCTCGTTACGCGAACCGGCCCTCACGCAGCACCAGCTGCCGCCCGCACTTCGCCGCGTGATCCGCGTTGTGCGTCACGAGCACGAGCGTCGTCCCCGTCTCGCGGCACAGGCCCAGCAACAGTTCGATCACCGCGCTGCCGGTGTGTTCGTCGAGATTTCCCGTCGGTTCGTCGGCCAGAATGAGGCGTGGGGAATTCATCAGCGCCCGGGCCACCGCCACGCGCTGGCGTTCGCCGCCGGACAGCTGGGTCGGGAGATGGTCCATGCGCTCCGCCAGCCCGACCCGCGCCAGCAGTTCCCTCGCGCGCACCTTCTCCGCCGGCCCGATGCGGCCCACGATCCGGCCCGCCATCAACACGTTCTGCAGGGCGTCGAGTTCCGGGATGAGATAGAACGACTGAAACACGATCCCCAGAAACTCCGCGCGTCGCTTTGCCCCGGTATCGGTTGCGCCTTCCCAAGTCAGCGTGCCCGCGTCGGGCGCATCGAGCCCCGCGAGCAGATGCAGCAGCGTGGACTTGCCCGAGCCGGACTCGCCACGGATGGAGATGCTCTCGCCGGCGGTGACCTCGAGGTTGACTCCACGTAGCACGTCGATGCGGCGATCGCCGCTGAGGAACGTCTTCGTAAGGCCCCGGGCGCTGAGGATCGAGTTACTCATTGCGCAGTGCCTCCACCGGTTTGAGCCGGGCGGCAATGACCGCCGGGATGATGCCCGCGAGGGTGGAGAGCACGAGGGCTGACACCACGATCAGCAGGAGGTCGCGGTTCTCCAGGTGCTCGGGCAGTTCGCTGAATTGGTAAAACCGTGCCAGCAACTCCTGGCCGCCGGTGAGGTGGGTGATGCCCCGCACGATCTCGTTGCGGAAATGCAGCACGGTGAAGCCGAGGGCGAGCCCGAGCCCCGTGCCGACGACGCCCACGCCGACGCCCTGCAGGCAGAAGCAGAGCGCAATCTGACGCCGGCTCGCGCCGAGCGCGCCGAGCAGGCCGATTTCCCGTGTCTTTTTCAGCACCAGGACAAGCAGCAGGCTCATGGTCAGGAACGCCGCGACCAGCACCACGAACAGCAGCACGAACAACATCATGTTCTTCTCGAGCTGCAGGACCCACAGAAAGTCCGCGAAGCTGTTGCGCCACGAAAAAGCCCGCACGTCGTCGGGCAGCACCGCGTTCACCCGGCCAACGACCTCGTCCTCCTTCACGCCCGGCGAGACGCGGAGGTTGATGCCGTGCACGTCGCGCCCGAGGCCGTAAAGCTCCTGCGCCAGCCGCAACGTGCAATAGAGCGTCGAGCTGTCGAGTTGCTGGTGCCCGATCTCAAGGATGCCCACGACCTTCGCCGTGCGCGGCAGGATGACCTCCCCGTCCTTCTTCGCCAGCATCAGGGGCGTGTAGATGTCCACCATCGCCCCCAGCCGCACGCCGAGCGCGTCGGCCAGACCGCCACTCAGAACCACGGAGTCGTCATCCAAATCGTCCAGGGAGCCGATGCGGACAAATTTTCCCAGCGAGACCACCCGGTTGATGCTGCTGAGATCGAGTCCGCGCATCTGGGGGAACGCCGGCTTGTTCTCGTATTGCACCATCAGCATGCCCGCCGCGTAAGGCGTGGCCCCGGCGACGCCTGGCACCGCCTCGACCTTTTTTACGACGGCCGGATAGTCGCTGATCAGTCCGCGGGACTTGATCTGAATCTCACCCTCCGTGTCGGTGATCATCGCGCGGATCTGGTAGCCAAAGCCGCCCATCACCCCGAGGACCACGATCAACAATGCCACGCCCAGCGAAACACTCACCACCGAGATCGCAGTGAAAAACGGAAACCGCCGCCCCGTCGGGAAAAGCTGTTTGATCGCGAGGTAGAGATACCAGGGCATGGGGAGCGGAAAGAGCTAAGCTTTAAGCGGGAAGCGAAGTCAGCACGGCGTGGGTGGCTTGGGCTTTTCGCTTAAAGCTCTCCGCTTAGAGCTGTGGCGCGGCCGCCGCGCCACCCGGCCGCAGCTGTGGAAATAAAATCACGTCGCGGATGCTCTCGGCGCCGGTCAGCAGGATGCAGAGCCGGTCGATGCCCACGCCCATGCCACCGGCCGGCGGCATGCCGTGCTCCAGCGCGAGGAGGAAGTCCTGATCAATGTTCTGCTTCTCCTCGCCCGCCTGCGCCTCGAACATCGCGCGCTGCACGTCCGGGTCGTTCTGCTCCGAATAGGCGGGCGCAACTTCCATGCCGCCGATGCAGAGCTCGAACACATCCAGCGTGGTCGGGTCGTCCGGCGTCAGCTTCGCCAGCGGGCAGAGTTCCTTCGGCAGGTGCGTCACGAACGTCGGCTGGATCAGGTTCGGCTCGATCTTCTTGGAGAAAATCTCGTTCGTGATCTCAAATTCTTCCCACGTCGGGTGGACGTAGAGCCCGAGCTTCTCGGCCCCGGCGACTTTCTCGGCCTTCGAGCGCTCGAACCAGCCGGCGTCGCCGGTCGTTTCGCGGATGAGGTCCTTGTATTTCACCTCGCGCCACGGCCCGCCGAAGTTGATCACCTGTCCGCTCGGTCCGTGCTTGATCTCGCTGGTGCCGAGCACGTCGAGGCAGAGCGTGGTCAGCAGGTCCTTGATGAGCGTCATCATCCCGCGGTAGTCGCTATAGGCTTGGTACACTTCGAGCATGGTGAACTCGGGGTTGTGCTTCCGGGACACGCCTTCGTTGCGGAAGATGCGGCCGATCTCGAACACGCGGTCATAGCCACCGACCAGCAGGCGCTTGAGCCGGAGCTCCGTCGCGATGCGGAGGACGAAGTCGGCGTTGAGGGCGTTGTGATGCGTCACAAACGGCCGCGCCGCCGCGCCCCCCGCCGTGCTCTCCAGAATCGGCGTCTCCACCTCGATGAACTTCTGGTCCTCGAGGAACCGCCGGATGTGCGAGATGATGCGCGAGCGCAGCATGAGCCGCTTCCGCGACTCCTCGTTGACGATCAGGTCGAGGTAGCGCTGACGGTAAACCTGCTCAGGATCACTCAGGCCGTGCCACTTCTCGGGCAGCGGACGAAGGGCCTTGCTGACGAGCGTGTAGGTGTCCACCCGCACGGTGATCTCGCCGGTCTTCGTCTTGAAGAGGGTGCCCTTGGCGCCGATGATGTCGCCGAGATCGAGTTTCTTGAAGGCCGCGTAAGCGTCGTCGCCGATCACGTCCTTTTTCATGTAGAGCTGGATCTGCCCCTGCTGGTCGAGAATCTTGACGAACTGGCTCTTGCCCATGTCGCGCATGGTCACGAGCCGGCCCGCGACCGCCACGGTCACGGCGTTGTCCTGGCCCTCGACGTAGGATTTGATGGCATCACCCGAGAAATGCGTGGTCGCGAAGCTGGCACGAAACGGATCGACCCCGGCCGCGCGCATTTCGGCCAGTTTAAGACGACGCACGGCATGCTGGTCGTGGGAGATATCGGAGTGGATGTCGCTCATGGAACCCGACGAAATAGCCACGCACGAGCGTGAGGGGCAAATGGAAATTAAGGCGGCCTGAAGTGGGCCGAGCGCTTCGTCGCCCGGCAGGCCCGCGACCGGTGCCGCGCGCGGCTTGTCCGCCGAAGCCTTGGCGAAGGAAGAAGCGCCCAGCCCACCCCGGCCTTGCGGCGACCGATGGGCGCAGCCAATCTGGAGCCCACCGTGCCCGCCCTCCTCATCTCGATCATCGTCAGCGCTTGCCTTGGCGCCTTGGTGGGCCTGATCCGGCAGTGGAGCGACCAGACCGCCACTCCGCAGGGCAACGTGGATTTTGGCGGAGTCCGCACGTATGCCTTGTGGGCCATGCTCGGCTGCATCAGTGCGTTTCTCAACGAATCGCTGGCGCCCTATCTGCTCACCGTCACATTCCTGCTCGTCGGCACCCATCAGGTGGTCGCCATGTCCAAGACGTCCTCCGAGACTCGCCCCGGAGGCACCACTTTTGCGTCGGCCTTGCTGACCGTGCTCGTGGGGGCACTCGTACTGTGGAACCAGCGTCAGGCCGCCGTGCTGATCGCCGCCACCACCGTCGTGCTTCTCGGCGTAAAACAGCCGCTCCACGCTTGGACGCGCCGGTTCACCGCCGATGACATCCGCGCTACGCTGCAGTTCGTCGCCATCACCGGCGTGATCCTGCCGCTTGTGCCGAACCGCAGCTTCGGTCCCTACAACGCCTTTAATCCCTACACGACCTGGTTGTTGGTCGTGTTGATCTCCGGCTTGGGCTTCCTCGGCTACATCGCCATCCGCTCGCTTGGCACGCGCGCGGGTCTGCTCGTTACGAGCCTCTTCGGGGGACTCGCGTCCAGCACTGCCATCACCCTCGCGTTCAGCCGGCGCAGCAAGGACGACCCGGCGCTCTCCGAACACTACTCGCTCGCCGTAGTCGTGGCCTGCAGCGTGATGCTGGCCCGCGTCATTGTGACGGTCGGCGTCCTCAACCTGGAATTGGCCTTCACCCTCGTCAGCCCGTTCGCCCTCATGGCGCTGCCCGGTGTGCTCTACGGCGCGTGGCTGTGGTTCCGGCGCCAGCCCGGCAAGGGCCTCGTCACGGCGCCCCAAATCGGCAACCCGCTCAGCCTGAAAACCGCCGTCAAGTTCGCCCTGCTCTATGCCATTATCGGATTTCTCGTCAAAATGATCACCAGCCTGAACCTGCTGCATTCAAGCCTGCTGCCACTCAGCTTTTTCTCCGGCCTCACCGACATGGACGCGATTTCCCTCTCGGTGACGGGCAACCACACCAGCGGCGCCGTGCCGCTGCACCTCGCAACGCAAGCCATCATCATTGCCGCCGTGGCGAACTCGCTCCTCAAGGCCGGCTTCGCCATCAGCCTCGGCTCGCCCGTGCTGAAGAAGCAAATCTCCCTCGTCCTCGGCCTCACCGCCGCCGCCGGAGTGGCGGCCTGCGTGTGGCTTTGAGCTTTCGGTGGTTCGTCGTAGGCCGCCCGCTTGCGGGCGCTCTCCCATCGCGGGCCAGCTCGCCGCAATGCGTCGACGCCTCTCCGTTTACCGCGTCAGGCGGTAAATCAACAGCGCCGACCGCTTGACGAGCTCAGGCGCGCGCGCAATTGACGCCGTCTCATGTCTGGCGTGCTCGCCTTCGCCGCCTAGCCCCAGCCCGTCCAATCCCCCCAGCGGCGGTGATACCAAAGAGATGTCGCCGGCGCCCCTCCCGCGTGGGTGGAAGGCGGTGATTTCCGCGCAGCCGAGGTCACGGCTCGCCTGGTCAAGCTGCGCGAGCAGCGCGTAGTTCTCCGGGGTCGGGGCCATGGCCGGATAAGCATCGTCGAGGAAAGTAAGCACGGCTGAGGTGCGCGGCCGGTGACTCTTGACCACGGTCTCCATCCGCGCACGGACCGGGAAGCGGGTTTCGGAAAGTCATGGGTAGGAGGCGGTTTCCGTCGGGGAGCTGAGTGGAACCCATCCTGCCCGGCGACGACAATTGCGCGGGTGGGACGCGCGCTGGATCCGGCTTGTCATCACGTAGTTTTACGTCATGTATTCTTACGTCATGCCGCTTCGCGTGATGGCCTATGAGCACCCCGATCAACCCCTTCTTCTTCGAGTCCCCGGCTGACCGCTGGGCCTTCACGGACCGCGAGGAGCTGCTGCCCGTGCTCCAGTCCGCCATGGCCGAGCAGGGCCGGCGGGTGCTGCTGTATGGCCGGCGGCGCATGGGCAAGACTTCGCTGGTGCAGAACGCGGCCCGGAAGGCGAAGGCCGAGCTGATTTACGTGGACCTGTCCACCGCCAGCGACCTGACCGAGGCCGCCAACAAGCTCCTGCAGGCCGTGCCCGAATCGGAGACCGGCTTGGCGGACAAGGCGATGAAGCTGATAAAAAAGCACTTCAAGGCCATCGCGATGACGGGCGGCAAATGGAAGCTGTCCGCCGACCTGCGCCCGGAAACGTCAGAGGCCAACCTCGAGTCGGTGCTGAACTACATCGACGACTACGCCGGGCTGACCGACCGGCCGATCAGCGTGTGCTTCGACGAATTCCAGGACATCCGCACGCTGGGTGGCGACCGGGCCGAGTGGAAGCTCCGGGGCATCATCCAGCCGCACCGGAGGGTGAACTATTTCTTCTCCGGCTCGGATCACCGTCTCTTACAATGGATGACGGAACCCCGCTCTGCCTTCTACAAGCAAGTCCAGCCCGTGGAAGTAGGCCCGATCCCGCCCGCCAAGCTGGCGACGTGGGTCAGCGAGCGCTCGGTCCGCGGAGGACTGGCCGGCGCGGATTTCGGGGTGGAGATCGTGGCTCTCGCGGGACCCTGCACCGGCGACGTCGTCCGCTTGGCCAAAACGGTGTTCGAGCTGCGCGCGACAGGGAAAAAAGGCTCCGTCGGCGACGCCTTCGACGAAATCGCCTTGAAGGAACTGCACAACGAGTTCGTGGGGCTGTGGCGGCCCTGCACCGGCGTGCAACGTGTGGTGCTTCGCGCCCTCGCCGCCGGCCGACCGCCGCAAGCGGCGGAGACGCTCCAGGCCTTTGGCATCCGCAGTGCATCGAGTGCGCAGGCCGCCATTGCGTCGTTGACTGACAGCCAGCTTCTAACGCGAACCCAGGACGGCCTCGTCTTCGACAACCCCTTCTTCAGCCGCTGGGTGGCCGCCAACGCCGTGGCCGGCGACGGGAAACCGCAGTAGCCCAGATATTTTTCCCCCGGATATAACGGATGAGCGCGGATTACAGAAAGACGTGGGGATTCGCATCTTATCCGCGTTAATCCGCGAAATCCGCGGGAAAGCCTTAACTCCGCAAGTATTCGTTTAGGCCTGATTTATCGGTGATTTGCACAATCGTCGGCTCGGGCGCCGACCAGTCGAGGACGCCGATCAGCAAGCGATAATAGCGCAGTCCAAAATACGCCACGAGCCAGCGGTTCCCGTGGCGGGCGATGACTTCCATGCTGGTGATGTCCGCGCGCAAGGGCTTGGGCGCCACGTCCGGCCAACGCAGCGGGTTGTCGGACTCAACATAGCTCCATGCGTGATGCCCGCCGAAGAACAGCAGCCACTTCCCGTCGTCGCGTTGTTGCACGTTGCACGACTCGCACTGGTTCCAGCCGGAGAAGGTGTAAGCGAGGCCTTCGTCTTTCCACGTGAGCAAGTCGCGTGAGGACGCCCGCGCGACGCAGCCGCGTCCGTCCTTCGTGACGGCCGTGTAATACATCTGCCACCCACCCTCGTGCGCGATGACGTGGGGATCGCGGCACGCGGCCCCACCCGTCGTCGGACAAAATGCCCAGCCATATTCCTCCGGCCGGATCACCGGGCGGTCGCCGGCGCGATCCCAGTGAAACAGGTCGGTCGAAGTCGCCACGCCGATGCGCTGCGTGTTATCCGTCGCGACGCCGGTGTAGAACATCCAGTGTGTGCCATCGTGCGAAATCACGTACGGTGCGAATACGTGCCCGTGGTCCCAACCGCGCGGATTGATGAAGAAACACGGCTCGTGCGTCTGCCACGTCACAAAGTCCTTCGTCGTCGCGTGACCGAACCAGATTTCATTGCCCGGCAGGCAGCAACTCACCCCCGGCGTGCCCGCGATGTGATAAAGATGCCAAGTCCCGTTCGCCTCGTGCAGGCAGAAATCCTTCAGGTAAAATCCGAGGGGCGCGTACCCGACCTTGAGCCAGTCTTCCTGGTGCGCCCGCTGCCGGGCGACCGCATCGAGGTAGCACTGGTAGTCGGGATTGGAGGGGTTCACGGAGATCGGGTTGATCGGATTGTTTCGCCACGGATGGCACGGATGAGCACGGATCAACTGATCGTCATTCTAAGCGCAGCAAGGAATCCAGTACGGGTCTGATCCCAGCGTCCAAGTGGATTTTTCACTGTGCTCAGAATGATAATCACGAGACCGATGTTCTTATCCGTGACGCTCCGTGCCATCCGTGGTTAAACCTTCACCGCTGCCAGCGTTCGTTGAGCGTGGGGAACTTCGGGAAAGACACATGCGGCTCGTTCTGATACCAAAACGCCGTCGACGCGACGTCCTCCGTCAGCGGCTGGTAGATGTGGCCGGGCCACCAGCCGAGTGTCTGCACCGTCACCTTGAGGTCCTTGGCGAATCCGATGCTGTCAAAGATGTGCCAGCGATAGAGGCCGAAGTAACGCGGACCATCCGCGCTGCCGGTATGCGCGAGCGGCATGCCGACAAACGGGGCGTTGAACGCCTGCTCGACCTGGTCCTTCTGCGGGTGCCGGAAAAAACCCCAAGCCCCGCCGAAGTAATCTTCGGTGCCGTTGTCACAAATCGTCGGGAACTCCTTGTCGCCATCGAGGAAGAACTTCACTTCGCCCTCGCCCCACCAGCCCCGCGAGAGCGCCGTCCAGGCGAGATACGTGCCGACGTAAAGTCCCTTGCCCTTGATGCCATCGAGGATCGTGTGCTCCGGGTGCTCGCGGGTGGTCAGGCTGCGGCGCCATTGCGCGTGGAAATAGGCGGCGTTGACGGGGATCGCGTGCAGTTTGTAGAGCACCTTGAACGCGACGATGCGCACGTCCTTCTTGTCGTCGTTCGTCAGCGTGATGCGCGCGTGCTTGCGGAACGGCATCTGCCAGTAACAGCCGCAGCCGCGGTGCGGCGCGACGACCACCGGCATCGAGGTCACCTGATGCGGCTGGGTATCGAAACCCATCGCAAAGAAATCGCCCATCGGCGCCTCGACCGACGGGGTCTTCTCGTTGTCCCAGTACATCCGCAGCACGAGCGTGCGGAGCTCCTCCGCGCTCGCCGTGATCCAAAACTGGTTGATGCAACCCGGGCCCTTGATTTCCGCGAGCGTGGCGGTCTCACCCGCCTTGAGGCTGATGAACGGCCGAACCTTCCAGCCGCGGCCGAGATGTTGCGCTGCACCGCTGTGCGCGAGGAAGGGATCGTCGGGATTCGGCTCCCATTTGGCGGCGCCGCCTTTTTCGCCGGTGGGATTCTCCGCGTTGATCATGCGGGTGACTGCGCCCGTCTGGAACGGCAGCTGCCCGAGAGGATTTTGCATCATTGTGGGTGTCATGAGAAAATCTGCGGGTCAGGAAGAAAAAACCGCCTGCAGCTTGCGCGTGCGGGCCTTCGCTTCAGGGAGATAGGTTAATCCATCGATGGGCGTGAGCAATATCTGCGTGCGCCGGCACTGGTAGCGCCCGCTGCCCAGGTGATTCAGGTCCGCTTCCACGGGCATCGCAATCGCCTCGGCCGTCTCCGCGCCAAGCAGCAGAGGACCGTGGGTGTAATGCCGCGCGTGCGGGAACTCCGCCGGGTATTTCGCCGACTCGCAGACCAGCCTGATCGCAAAATCAACGGAGAGCACGTCCCCGGCCGCGAGGGCTGTTTCCACCACGACAAAGCCCTGCTCCACCTTCGTCGGCAGCGTCGTCTCACCCTGCTTCACGACGAACGATTTCGCCTCGACGCCCGGCGGCACGAAGAACCGCAACCGCCAGGGCGCACCCGCGGTGGCTTGGGTGACCGTGTAAGTGATCTTGCCGACATACGGGTACTCGCCCGCGGCGCGCAGCCCGAGTTCGCCTCCCGGCGCGCGCACCGTCACCGCGCCCTCGAAATAAAACGGCAGCCACACCTCGCGCGGCGCGGCCGGAGCCGTAAACGCCGCATAACGCGCCGCACAGGAGAGCCCTTCCGCGCCGCGCATTGAACAGCACCACGGCGCCTCGAACCACTTGAAGGCGTGGACAAAACGGTCGCCGTTTGAGCCCGTGCAGTGATCACAGCCGAAGCCGCCGTTCGGCCGCTGATGATGACAGATCGCGTTGTGATAGATCCGGTGCGCTTCCTCGATGTAAACGGGCTCGCGTGTGACCTGCCAAAGCTGCACGCCCAGCATGAACGAGTCGATGATCGCGCAGGTTTCCGTCCAGTCCGGCCGCCCGAACCAGTTGAAATTCGCGTGATGCTCCGTCCGCGCCTGGTCGAGGTAGAGCTGGAAGCGCTCCCGCACGATCTTCAGGTATTCCGGCCGCGCCTCCACCTCCATGTGCCAGCGCAGGATGCCGCGCAGCGCCGTCAGTGTCGCGTGCGTCTGCGCGCTGAGGGCGATGATATCCAGCTGCGCATACCGCGCGATCATCGTCTCGATGAGCATCCGCAACTCCGGCGTCGGATCGACGAGGTAAGCCTGCGTGAGTCCATCCAGCGTGAAGAACAGCGTGCCGATGTCCGTCGAGAGCCCCAGCCAAACGCCATCGTGCGCGACGGTGAGGCCGGAGACGGGGCCGCCCATCAACTTGTCGAGCAGGTGGTCGGGATACGCGCCGTAGAGCGGACGCGTGGGCAGCATGAGATGGTTGATGATCCCGCGGATCGCCGCGAGGGCGCGCGGATCCTTTTTCCAGAGGTAATATTCGCAGAGGCCGCGCAGCATGGCGTTGTGGCCGCCGACTTGGTTTTCGTCGGCGCGGCCCGCCGGGTGCACGAGGCCGATGTAGCCGCGCTCGTTGCACACCTCGGGCCAGCGGCGGATCGTCTCTTCGGTGCGGGGCGACTCGCGGTCCAGTGCCTGTGCATCGAGCGTCAGCCCGAGCAGCGTGCGCCCGAGCCAGTCACCCGGCGCCTCGCGCGCGGTGAACGCCGTGATG
>Ga0105047_10002272_pt1 | contig 34328 bp, 27 predicted proteins | sample MAT04_FD_78384 | JGI IMG/M metagenome (GOLD analysis project Ga0105047, IMG submission 78384) | Freshwater microbial communities from Lake Fryxell liftoff mats and glacier meltwater in Antarctica - MAT-04 (megahit assembly) | ecosystem: Environmental > Aquatic > Freshwater > Ice > Liftoff... | reverse complement strand
GCAATTAAAATTGCTTACCCCAACCTTTTTTATCACTGGCAATTTTCAAAATTCTGATTAGATTTGTATAACAAGAGCCGTATGAAGGGAGACTTTCACGTACGGTTCTGTGAGAGGCTTAGGCTGAAATGCTTTTGCCTACTTGACCTCAGGGAACAATAAAAAACGCTTTTCGCTACTATCCCTCACGCTGTCGTTACCTTATTTTGAAGGTCGTATTAATGATTATTCATAAACTTATAACCCACACCACGAACACTTAAAAAATGTTTCGGATTACGTGGATCCGGTTCGAAATATTTACGATAGGTCATAATGAAATTATCGATGGTTCGTGTGGTAGGAAATACATTAAATCCCCAGACCATTTTTAAGATATGCTCTCTTGAGATTACTTCATTTTTATTCTCTACCAGTAGCTTTAGAAATTGTATTTCTTTCTTGGTCAATGTATGTTTCTCTCCATGAATATCATAACATTCCTGCGCATTAAAATCGACTTTGCTATTGCCGATCTCTATATAAACCACTTCCTCGACCGCGTTCTCAATCTTCTTGTTTTTCTCAATGAGTTTCTCTACGCGCAAAAGAAGTTCTTCCAGGTTAAAGGGTTTGGTGAGGTAATCGTCGCCGCCTTTTTTTAATCCAAGAACACGATCGGCACCACTACTTTTTGCGGAAAGAAACATGATCGGCACTTTGTCATTTTGCAAACGGATACTCTCGCAAACCATTAAGCCATCCACTTCCGGCATCATGATGTCAAGGATGATACAATCGAAGTATTCTTCCTTAAACGCTTTGATAGCCTTTTTGCCATTATCGACAGCAGTAACCTCATACTCTTCCATTTCAAGATTCAGTTTGAGTGCTTCTCTCAAACTCTCCTCATCTTCCACCAATAATATACTTGCTTTGTAATGTTTTAGTTGCATAGATCAATTTTTGGTCTCAATTTTTAGTTACACAAAAACCACCTCAAAAATAGAACCTTTGGGTGTATTGTTTTTCACGGTAATGTCATATTTGTATAAGGAAACAATTTTTTGAATGATAAAAAGCCCCAGCCCGGTTCCTTTCGAAGAGCGTGTATTCTCATTGCCAATCCGGTAGAATTTGTCAAAGATCTTACTCTTTTCCTGATCGGGTATGCCTATTCCCTGGTCTCTAACAGACAGGATCGTTTTGTGATTTCGTTTTTCCAGAACGACATTTATAGGTTCGGAAGGTGATGAATATTTTCGGGCATTTTCAAGCAAGTTACTCACCACCAATTTCCATAACGAAGAATCTCCCCTGATGATAAATTCGTCTTCCATGATCTGCGACTTGATACTAATTGTTGGATAACGTTGCTGTATCTGGCTGATGACATCGTTTACTATTACATTTATATTCACCTCTTCGGAATAGATTGCCTTTCTGGCATTCTCGAGTTGTGTTGATACCAAAATATTATTGCAAAGATCATCCAGTCTGTTTGTCTCTTTGATCGTCGAAGCGAACAATTTCTTCTGCACCTCTTCATCCAATTTTCGTTTCTCCAGAGTTTGCATATTCAGTTTAATACCGGCTATGGGCGTTTTCAATTCATGGGTCACACTCAGCATAAAATTCCGTTGTAATTTAGCAAGTGCCCGTTGTCTGTAATACGCCACATAAACAATGCCCGCAGTGAGAAGTATGATCAGGATAAATGTCGATCCTTCGCCGAGATATTGCTTGGTGCGCCTGATCTTATTGTTCGTTATTTTCTCTACATCAGCGGCATACGAAGTGCCCGGCGTTGCTTTTCGAAGCAACCCGATCTTTTCTGTTTCCAAGGTATAAATAATTGTATTAAGCTTGTTCAGACTATACCCCCAGAATACAATGGCAGCGATAACATAAATAAATAACAGGGTATACGCGATGGTGAACTTCATAGTCGGAAATGGTCAAATTTACTGAGATTATTTTTCTATTATCTAAATTATGTGGTTACTTTTGCCTCACAGGTAGATTTGATTATTGTTCGGCCTGTTATTCAAAACTGAACTAATACTCGTCCTCCATAACATTTCCTTCTTGTTTGGCCGGTCAGGTAAAGTTCAGTACTAACGTTTAAAATACTGCGCTATGCATGCATTACAAGCACTTTTAGAGAAACAAATAGTGATCATAGACGGCGCCATGGGTACCATGATACAACGTCATACATTGAGTGAATCTGCCTTCCGCGGAGAACGTTTCAAAGATTGGCCTCTGGATGTAAAAGGAAATAATGACCTGCTGTCCATTACCCAACCGGATATTATCAAGAACATTCATCTTAAGTATCTGGAAGCCGGTGCGAATATCATCGAGACCAATACCTTCAGTGCGCAACGTATTTCTATGGCAGATTATGACATGCAGGAGGTGAGTTATGATCTGAATGTAGCTTCAGCCATTTGTGCGCGACAAGCTGTGAATGAATTTCTTGCTGCAGACCCATCACGGAAGGCTGCCAACTATTTCGTTGCCGGGGCTCTCGGACCCACCAACCGTACCTTGTCGTTGTCGCCTGATGTGAACAATCCCGGTTTTAGAGCGGTTACTTTTGATGAAGTTTCGGAAGCGTACTACGAACAGGTGAAAGGATTAATTGACGGTGGTGTGGATGTGATCCTGATCGAAACGATTTTCGATACTCTCAATGCAAAAGCGGCCATTTATGCAACCAAGAAATATTTCAACGACCATAAAATGGAATTGCCTGTTATGATCTCGGGTACTATTACAGACTCGTCCGGAAGAACCCTTAGTGGACAAACTCTGGAAGCATTTTATTACTCCGTAGAACATGCAAACCCTTTAACGATAGGATTGAATTGTGCATTAGGAGGAAAACAGATGCGTCCATTTATCGAGGAACTTTCGCAGATTGCAACCTGTTTTGTCAGTGCGTATCCAAATGCAGGTTTGCCAAATGCGATGGGGGAATATGATGAAACGCCGGAGATCACCGCGACTATTATTCACGAATGGGCAGAAGACGGTTTGGTCAATCTTGTTGGTGGATGCTGCGGAACCACACCAGCACATATCAAAGCCATCGGAGATAGGATGAAGGGTGTGGAGCCAAGAAATGTAGTGGTAGGTGTGTAAAAGGGTAATCGTCCAGTTTGTACCTGTTGGTGTGTAGCGCCGTACGATGAGGAGAAACAGAAAAAAAATTGAATTGGGACGGTGCCCAATTATGAGCACGATCGCCACTGCCCGTTACCGTCTCTTAAAAACAATCATATAACGGTTTTTACTTTCATAGACCTTAGTAAATTCAGTATTCATTTTCTCCACCATAGCTCTGACCTGCGGATTGAGTAATGCATCCTGTCTCCAGTTTTGGAAGAGAATATAATCAATCTTCCTGTTAACCTGTTTTTCATATAATGTATAATCCCCGACCGGAGGCAAAACGCCTTGAATAAACCCGGGAACCGACTCCCGTGGGTTTTTACCCGGCAGCCAGTTCACGGGAAAATAATTGATCTCGGCTTCATAATTATTCAATAGAATAAGATGTTTATTGGCTACGGCTCCGAGATAGTCGCTGAAATGGAGAAAGGATCCGTCTTTGTGAAACAGGCTGTCGCCACCCGGTAATTGCTGCCAGTAATCAAAATGTAAATTCAATACCACACTTTCATCACCAATATAATGGGATGCTTTCATAATTTCCTTACCAATATCATTTGCCTTCATGACATAAGGAAAACGGATGATCAGAAAGCTTACAGAAATTAAAAAAGAAAAGCCTATAAAAACAAATTTGGCAAGATCGGTCCATTTTTTTGTTGCGAAATAGAAGAGTAAAAACAAAGGAGGAAGAAAAGCCAGACGAATATCTATACTCCCTGCACCGCCAATACTATGCGGACAAGTAAGGAAAGAGATGAATGTAAATAAAAGCATGAAGAGGAATACATAACCAAGACCCATTTTCTTTTGAATATTGACTTTGATTCTCGTGAAGAATAGGATCACCAGAAAAACAAGTATTAACAGGCCAGAGGCAACTGCAGGATACACTTCGGCGGCACGTGTGCTTTGCGAAGCATAGAAAGATAAAAAGTTGACGAACTTCTCCCATACAGATAATGCATGAGGTTCGCGGCCACTTCCACGCTTTATGAGAAATAAAATAATAATGGATACGGAAGGTAAAAATATCAGTGCAAGTCTTGAGAGATTGTAGGCAAGTTTCCGCGGATGCAATGGAATAAACAGATGATAATTTTCGGTCAGCCAGATCAGAAAAATTATAAGCATGGCATAAAGCACAGGCATACCGTGTGTAAAGGAGGTAAGAAGCAATAAGAGACTCAGTATAAATTGTTTAGCGGGATGATCGAGATGATGCCTGATTCGTACAAAGTAACCCACACACCAGAACATGAAACCCAATGCCAGTGAATAATTATAAAATCCTTGTTGGAAAGGGAGTGTAAAAAGAAACGGGAAAAACAAAAAACTCAGGAAGGTATTCTCATCGTTCAGCGACCTGATACAATATCGGAAGCCGAACGAAAAAATGATGACATAGATGATTTGAAATAGTTTGTCGGCCAGCCAGTAGGGCATTACCTGGAGAAACCCTCCGATCATCAAATGGCCCATCCAGTTTGGGTCAAGAGAGCGGTTGATGGTAAAAAACTGCTTGTAAAAATCGCGGTGATGATTAAAAGCACAATCTAATAATACACTGGCATTATACGTATGACTCGGGCCATCGCCAGTGATATAAAACCGCGGTATTATGATGATGCTGAGCGCTAGCATTACTAAAACGCCGAACAAATATTTTTCAAAACGTATCACGCTTTAAAGATAAAACTATTTTGCTATTTCACTAGCCGGGGTTCAAAAAGGCTTTTGTATGAAGGAAGGAAATGCAGATCAATACTTACTCATTCCGCTGTTGCTCGGATATTGCCCATCTGCCAGATCATCTACCATAGGTGAGCTTTCTGTACTGCCGTTCGTGAATGATTTCCAGACGATACCGCCATTTCTGACATCCACACAATAAAGATAACGGTCTACAGAAACGAAATAAACATAATCCCCATAGACAACTGGTGATGATTTAATAATACTGCCTGCAGGATATTTCCATTTCAAATCACCCGTTACATGGTCGATGGCATACAGGTTAAAATCGTAACTACCAATCATGATAGTATTGGTGGCAGGATGAACGGTTGGTGATGAATAATTGACACGATCCAATGTAGGGTATTTCCAGCGTAATTCCCCTTGCATAGGCAAGGATGGAGATGTTGTATCAATGCAATAAACACCATAGTCGGTGCTTCCTATTATACACATTCCACCATACACCAAGGGTGATGACGTGATTTTGTCGACAGTCATATATTCCCATTTAAGTGATCCGTCGCTTTCGTTCAGGGCATAGATTTTTTTATCCTGAGCACCAAAATAGACCAGATTATTACTTACTCTTGGGGATGATTTAATATCAATACTGTTCGAGATTGTGGAAATCCAGATGCCAACTCCGTTAGTGGCGTCTACCGCATGAATCTGAGGGCCGGCACCAAAATAGACATGACCATTAGCGATTTGAGGAGACGAAGTGCATTGTGTTCCAGGACCATAAGCCCACACTTTGCCTCCGGTAAGATTGTAACAATACATAGAATCGTTGGCACCAATGTAGAGATTGTCATTATAAGCGACCATTGAGAGATTCGTAATAGCTTGTATCAGGGTGCTTGTCTCAATTTTCCCGGTAATGATATCAATAGCATATAAGTAGCCTGCATTGGTAACTACATATAGCTTCTTCTTGTAAAGTACAGGAACACCATCGCTCACACCATTCAGCATCACTTCCCATTGTTTTACTCCGGTAAAGGGATTATAGCTAATAAGATTATTATTCTCTGTGGTGATATAAACTGACGCTTTTCTATCATTTGGTAACGGAAGGTCGGTACTTTTCTTTTTATCGCAGGAAACTGTAAAAAGAATCATGAGCGTTGCAAACGCAAGACAAATTTGTTTTTTCATTCGAGTAATATTCTTAAGAGTAAAACAAATATAGGGTAATACTTTAAGAAGAGGGATAGTTGCCAGAAAAAAGTTTACCGGATTACTATGTCGAGAGTTTCATCTTACGTGATTAATTCTTTCAAATGCCTGCCGTTCCTACATTATAGCCAACGCTATTCTGTGAAAGCTCTGTTAAACTATCTAAGGGGTAATATTTTAACTTAGATACAAACCCGTTTTTATTACTTTTGCTGGCTTCATGATGCCCATACTCGATTTAATAAATAAAGAAAAAATACCCATGCATATTGCCATCATCATGGATGGAAATGGACGCTGGGCTAAAGAACGTGGAAAAGATCGTTTATTCGGACATCAACATGGCGTCCTCAGTGTACGCGAAGTGGTGGAAGGATGCGTGGAAGTGGGTATTAAAAACCTGACCTTATACGCTTTCTCCACGGAGAACTGGAACCGTCCCGAGAATGAGGTGAATGGTCTGATGGAATTACTCGTAACCACGATCCGTAAAGAGGCCGAGACCTTAACCAAAAATGGTGTTCGTTTATATGTCATTGGCGATCTTGAAACTCTTCCTCTGGCTTGCCGCAACGAATTGGATGAGGCTATGGAACTAACAGCCGGTAATACTAATTTAAACCTGATTCTTGCATTAAGCTACAGCTCTAAATGGGAGATTGTGGAGGCTACCCGAAAAATAGCTAAACAGGTAAGCGAACAAACGCTGGCAGTTAATGATATTACGGACGAAGTCTTCAAATCGAATCTGGCCACAGCGAATTTCCCCGATCCGGAACTGATGATCAGAACCAGCGGCGAACACAGGATTAGTAATTTCCTGCTTTACCAGTTAGCTTATGCTGAACTTTATTTTACACATACTCACTGGCCCGATTTCAGGAAGGAAAACCTATACGAGGCCATTTTAAATTATCAAAACAGAGAACGACGATTCGGCAAAATCAGCGAACAACTAAACTTAGCATGAACAAACCTTTAATAAAACTGGTCTTCTTATTTTGTGCCCTTGCTCTTTCCTCTTCGCTTCAGGCGCAGATCGGATTGAACTCAAAAAAAGAAAAGAAGGCTTCGGCGTTTAACACTTCCTCCGACTATACGATTGGTGGTGTAACAGTCAGTGGTTCAAAATATCTTGATGAAGAATTGCTGATCTCTATCTCAGGTCTTGCTCCGGGAGATAAGATTAAACTGCCGAACGATGCAAAGATTGCCAAAGCCATTCAGAACCTTTGGAAACAAAGTCTTTTTTCCAATATTGAAATCAATACAGAACGAATCCAGGGTGATAAGGTCTTTATTGACATTCATATTACTGAACGTCCACGTCTCTCAAAATATAACTTTAAAGGGATTAAAGAGAACGACGCCAAGGAACTGAAAGAAAAATTGGGTCTTGTAAAATCAAAAGTGGTAACTGAAGCAACCAAGCAAAGCGCCATTGTTAAGATCCGGAAATATTATGCAGAAAAAGGGTATACCAATGTGACCACCGAGATTCAGGAAAACGAAGATACGTCCCTTGTGAATACAGTGATCCTGACCTTCGTCATCGAAAAAGGACAAAAAGTAAAGATCAACCAGGTTAATATTTTCGGGAATGAGAATGCCAGCTCCATGAAGTTAAAGAAACAGATGAAGGGGACGAAGGAAATGGCGAGGATCTCTTTATATGGTGCCAACAGGGAAAGTGTGTATGGAGAAAACACCAATGATCTCCACGGCTACTTGAAAGGCAGAGGCTTTTTATCAATTTCAAAAACAGCGCAACTGATAGATCCTTATGTTCGTTATGGTGTGTTCTCAGCCTCTAAATTCAATGTCAAAAAGTATGAAGAGGACAAACAACTTATGGTCGAGTATTATAACTCTATCGGATTTCGCGATGCTGGTATTGTAGCCGATACCATGTATGCCGCTTCGAATGGCCATATGAACCTCGATCTTAAAGTAGTGGAAGGAAACCGTTATTATTTTGGTGATGTCGAATGGAAAGGGAATACAAAATACAATTCCGAAGAGCTTAGCAAAATGCTTGGTATCAAACGTGGTGATATTTACAATTCCGAATTGCTTGCCAAACGTCTTGGTAAAATCCCGACCGCAGAAGGAGACGATATAGGTTCGTTATATCTTGATGATGGTTACCTCGCCTTCAATTCAGATATCGAAGAAAAATCGATCATCAACGATACCATCAATTATATTGTAAAGATCATTGAAGGTGATCAGTACACCCTTCGGAATGTTAATATCAGCGGCAACGATAAGACACACGAACACGTGATCCGGAGAGAGTTAAGAACTTATCCGGGAAATAAATTCAGTCGTACCGATATCATGCGTTCTCAACGAGAAATCGCCAATCTTGGCTTTTTTGATGCGGAGAAAATAGGTATTCAGCCCACACCTCATAACGACGGAACCGTAGATATCGATTATACCCTGACTGAAAAATCGGCTGATCAGCTCGAGCTACAGGCCGGCTTTGGTGGTGGATTAGGTATCACCGGAACGATAGGTGTTTCCTTTAATAATTTCGCGATGCGTAATATCGGGAAAATGAAAGAATGGGATCCCTTACCGATGGGTGATGGTCAAAAACTTTCGATTCGTGGGCAGGCAAACGGGAAATGGTATAATTCCCTAAATGCGGGATTTACAGAACCTTGGCTGGGTGGCAAAAAACCAAACTCTCTTTCTGTAAATTTATACCGAACCTACTTCGCTGGAAACCAAGGGTCAAGTATCAGCGGTCACATGACTACATTAGGCGCAGGAGCATCTTTGAGTAAACGTCTTAAATGGCCTGATGACAACTTCGTACTTTCCTATGGATTGAACTACCAGTTATATAATATTAAGGATTATACCTTCTTTGGTGATTTCACCCGTGGGTCTGCAAATAACCTAAGTCTTAAAATAACACTCGCACGTTACTCGATCGATCAGCCTTTATATCCACGAAGCGGTTCTAATATTATGTTGAGCGGGCAGTTTACTGCACCTTATTCGTTATTTGGAAATAAGGACTACGAGAATATGTCTTCGGCCGAAAAGTACAAATGGATCGAGTATCATAAATATCGCTTCACCGCAGAATGGTATCAGCGTGTCAAAGGAAATCTGATCCTTAAACTGGCTGCCAAACATGGTTACCTTGGGTATTATACGCCGCAACTGCAATCGCCCTTCGAGCGCTTCCAGGTCGGTGGCGACGGGCTCTCAGGATTTACCATTTATGGCCGGGATATCATTGCACAACGTGGATATGAAATCTATTCATCATCAAGCGGTGCTACCATCTTTAATAAATATCAGGCAGAACTACGTTATCCATTCTCACTGAATCCATCGTCTACCATTTATGGACTGGCCTTCTTTGAAGCAGCGAATGCGTGGGATAATTTTAAAAGCTTTAATCCTTTTCAGTTGAAACGTTCTGTGGGCTTAGGTGTCAGGATCTTTCTGCCGATGTTTGGATTACTTGGGTTGGATTATGGTCTTGGTTTAGACAGGCTCACTCCAGGAACTAAATTCGGACAGGCTACGAAATTCTCCTTCATGCTTGGATTTGAACCTGAATAATCATACATTAATTGCACGTTAAACAACAAGTACTATCATAACCTTTTTTAACTCGGTCAGTCAGAGGCCAAAATTTTTTAAAACATGAAACAACTACTTATTCTAGCCACCGTATTGCTGGCATCATTTCAACTGGAAGCGCAACGTTATTGCGTAATTGATTCAAAATATATACTGGAGAATGTGCCCGAGTACAAACAAGCTCAAACAAAATTGGATGAATCCTCTGCCCAATGGCAGAAAGAAATAGACGCCAAATTGCAGGACGTAGACAGAATGTATAAAGCCTATCAGGCAGAGCAGGTGATGCTAAGCGAAGAAATGAAGAAAAAACGTGAAGATGAGATCATCAAGAAAGAAAAAGAAGCAAAAGATCTTCAGAAGAAGCGTTTCGGATTTGAGGGCGACCTCTTCAAAAAAAGACAGGAACTTGTAAAGCCAGTTCAGGACAGAGTATACAACGCTGTTCAGAAAATGTCGACTTCCAAGGCCTATGATATTATCTTTGATAAGTCGGCCGATCTAAGTGTTTTCTTCGCAGATCCTAAGATTGATAAAAGCGACGACGTTCTCCGTGAGCTTGGCGTGAACCCTGTAAAAAGAAAGTAGGACTTGACGTCTCCTATGAAATTATCCTTATATTTGCCCCCTTTTAAAAATAAATTAAAACTTGTTCATGAAAAAAATTATTATCGCGGTTGCCTTTTTATTCGCTGGACTTTACGCAAACGCACAACAAAAAATTGGTTATATTAATTCGCAGGAACTGATCAGTTCCATGCCTGAGGCTAAGAAAGTATCTGCGGATATTGAAGCATATAAAAAAACATTCACAGATCAGATGGCTTCCATGCAAAAGGAACTGGAAACTAAATACAAGGCATATCAGGATGGTGCTAAAACCATGTCTGAACCAATTAAAACAGTAAAAGAAAAGGAACTTCAGGATCTTCAGGGCCGTATGGGTTCTTTCGAACAATCCGCGCAGGAGAAAATTGAAGGGAAATTGCAGGAGCTTCTTGCTCCGGTAAATGACAAAGCCCAGAAAGCAATTGAAGCAGTAGCAAAAGAAAAAGGATATGCCTATATTATGGATACCAGTGTAGGCGTAATTATCTACGCATTGCCTGGAGACAATATCATTGAGTCGGTAAAGTCAAAGCTTGGAATTAAAGAGACACCTGCTCCAACTACAACAGCTCCTAAAAAATAAACTGTCCAAAATTATTCAGAAGGCTATCCCACTCGGATAGCTTTTTTTATGCGCTGCATTCCTTATGAATGCGAACGCAAATGCTTGATCAATCCGTATGCTGAAACAATAGTCCAGCAACCTTCTAATAGTATAAAGGGAAGATACTCTAATAAGACAGACGCCAGGCAGGCAATACCTGCTCCAACGACATTCATTATAAGATAGGCAAGACTGTCCTTCCCGATCCGGTTGATTAGATTGAGGAAAAAGGCAATAAGCAAAATACTGACACCGGCAAAACCGATAAGATCTGTTGTGGTCATCGGGTGAAAGTAAGTCTTTTTTATTGGTTGGAGTGTGCCTGCTCAAAAGGCCCTATCTGAATCCTTTCAGACAGTCAAACCCCACGCTTCATTCTTATATTTATCCGAAAAGGACATGGGGAAAATCTTCTTTTTGTATCTTTCTGAAGGTCTGCCTGCCATCGTGAATTTAACCCATTCAATTCTAAACCGGACTTAGGCGTTTGTCAACGTTTCAATATCCATTTTTTTCATTTGCATAAACGCATTGGTTACCCGTTCGGAACGTGCAGGATCGTTCATTAATACGCCAAGTATACTCGGTATGATTTGCCACGAAACTCCAAACTGATCTTTTAACCAGCCGCACCTGCTTTCTTCTCCACCTTCAGTAAGTTTATTCCAGTAATGATCGATTTCTTCTTGCGTATCGCAATTCACTACGAAGGAGACTGCTTCATTAAATTTGAATATTGATCCGCCATTCAAGCCCATGAATTTACGACCATCCAAATCGAAGATAACAACCATCGGATTTTCAGACTGGATAGAAGAATTTTTAAAAACAGAACAATAAAAGGTAGCGGAATCTTTGGCGTTACGATCAAACCACAGACAAGGATAAATCGGATGAGACATATGTATATATTTTATGAATTAAATAAGACACAAAAATAGTCTTGCCATACTAATTTCTAACGCCGTTATCGCGACAATAAGGAGGGTTGATCGCAACAAGTTTGTACCATCTGTAATGCTTCAAAAGATAAAATGTGGTCTTTTGAAAGACAGCATTCTTTTGATCGGATGTTTTTCGACTACCCGTTAAACTACACAAGCGCATTCATTGCGACCTAACTTTGGCCTGTCTGTTTTCTGCTGCTTTAGAATACCTTGCTTCTTACGAATATCTCTTTCTAAGCTTAATTAAAATGCGTTGAAATAAACTGTAAGAATTGTTCATCCGACATTTTATTTGAGGTGCTCTCGCTGGAAACTACATTTTTATATTGAGGAGTATCCGCTAAAAAATGAATAAACTGTTCCTGGATCTGACCTGTTCCTGTAACATGGACTTCATCCATATTGGGTATGTTGCTGAGAATCTGTTTGAAATATTTATGTGTGAGATTAATTTCCTGATTATTAGCTGAGTGCTCGTTAGAATTACTATCGGCACCATCATTTTTTACATGTCCGAGGATCTTAAAATTTCCGTTATCAATATCTTCTCTACCTGTAATAGTGGCATGATGTGTATCCATCCAAATACCAAACTGTTTTTTGTTTCTTTCTGACATTGTGTTTTAATTTAAAGGTAAGCTTTTTTAAACGGTATATAAAAATTTAAAAAAATGGCCGATAATACGGCCTCCTAACTGCATTCTGACGGGAGGGAATAGCCTGTTCTATTCACAATAATCCTATTACCGGCACTTCTGATGCTAAAATGACGGCAGATCCAAGAAAATAGCCCAGGGTGCAGAGGTGTTTAATGGTCTATTAAAATCAATTGAACATTCATGGAAATTCCTCTCCTTCGCGTTAGTTGTCGCCAATAGCTTGGTGCTATACGTAACGTTGTACTTCAGAAAACGGATTGAATATTATGCATTTTAGGAAGTTGCTTGACGTATGGGAAGGATTATGTTATTGTATTTAAAGAAATAGAAAAAACACTTCCCGCTCCAAATTCACATTGAACATTTATTTGTCCGTTTTGAGTCTCAATAAACTCTTTGCAGATGGCAAGCCCAAGCCCTGTGCCTTCTTTCTTGGTGGCTTGGCAAACGGAAATAACGGTCGAATATTTTGTCTTTGTATTGTGTTGCAATACCTTGACCTGTGTCACGAACAGAAATATGAACTTTATAATTTTCTTCTTTAATTGACAGGTATCTGATAGAGTTGTAGTACGGATAACGAATAGCATTTGAAATCAGGTTGGTCAGTACCCAAGCTGTTTTTCATTATCAGCCTGAACTTTTGAGAAATGACCATGACAATCGATGTCAAATTTTATTTCCTTTTGATCCGCCGTTCTTCTATGTGCTCGAGTAACACAATTCAATCATCCACTTGCTGAATGAATTTATTTTGGTTTGATAGATCGTAAGTAGTCGACTTTGGTCGCACTAGATAAATTGCCTGGTTCTCGCACATCTTCCTTATCCGATTACAATCGGGTAGACCTGCTTACAGACTCAAGTAACCAGTTAAATTGTGGCTTTGTCTTGAAGGCTGCTGCATCTTTGTCATTGTAAACCGGAATCAACTTATCATGAACAGCAGCATATACTAGTTCGCAGCAAACAAGAAAGTAAATTTCCGCTACAACGAAATAAATAGATTACATAACCAAAAAAAATCAATACATATGTATGCATTAAAAAACAAGGTGCAGTTGATCGGGAATCTCGGGAATGCACCAGAGATCAAAACATTGGATGGCGGTAAAAAAATGGCGAAATTCAGCCTGGCCACAAACGAAAACTACCGCAACCAGAAAGGCGAGAAGGTACAGGAAACACAATGGCATAATCTGGTGGCCTTTGGCAAAGTTGCCGAGATGTGCGAGCAATATCTCGCTAAAGGAAGCGAAATAGCTGTAGAAGGAAAACTGACTCATAAGGAGTATACAGATGCAAATAGCATCAAACGATATTTCACAGAGATCCAGGTAAATGAACTTTTGCTACTGGATAAAAAGGCAACAGCGGAGTAATCAGGCTGATTTCTGGGGAGGGTTTGCATTTGAAGCTACAGGTCCAATAGAGGTCGACAAGATCGTTGTTCGGTGAACGTTATGAACTCATGGAAGTAACGGCGAACGTCGACACCGGATCTGTGGCTTCGGCAAACCCTATCACTCCGTACAAAAATTAACATATGAATCATTCATGCAGGAATAGTCGGTTGGATGATTTATTTTCGCGCCATGAAACGATTGCTATTCATTTTACTGATGCTTACCACAATGAATTCGATTGGTCAGAAGACATCCAAAAAGAATTTTACCCTTAAGAAAATGCAGGTCATACATTCAGACAAATCCTATGAAACGTCACTTCAATTCGCCAATAAGGTAGGAATGCAACTGGATCTCATACTTGATCATGGTGTATTGAAACTATTTAAAGGAGACGGACTATCTTTCGGAAAACATACGTGTATGGAGAATTTTGGGTCCTATCCGTGTTATGTTCCAAGGGGACGTTATGATGATGGGGCCTATAACATTATCGAGTATTCGAATGATTATTCTGGATTCGCAAAAGGGTATTATATGGTGATGGCAGCGATGTTTGATTCGGAGAACAACGAAGTGAAAATTCTTCATGATAAAGCAACAACGATCTATAGGGATGCGTACATAAAAACAACGGATGTTTACATGGATTGTATACATTAACAGAAGGAACAGATGAATTTAGATACCACAAATAATAATTTTAAACTGGCATACGACTTTGTCAATCAGACTAACTGCTCACTTTATCTCACAGGAAAAGCAGGTACCGGAAAGACTACCTTTCTGAAGTATGTAAAGAGTAACAGCTCCAAAAATCTTGTCATAGTGGCACCTACAGGAGTCGCTGCGATCAATGCAGGCGGTGTTACAATGCATTCGTTTTTCCAGTTGCCTTTTGGTCCTTACTTGCCTGATATGCAAACAGGTTTTGGAATGAATGAAGGAGTTGTTGATAAAAACGCCCTATTCAAAAATCTGAAACTTAACAGTACTAAACGAAAGCTAATTGAAGAGCTTCAGTTGCTCATCATTGATGAAGTAAGTATGTTACGAAGTGATACCCTTGACTCGATTGACACGATTTTAAAAGCATTCAGAAAAAGCAGGAAACCCTTTGGAGGTGTGCAAATATTATTTATCGGAGATCTTTATCAATTACCTCCTGTAGTGAAGGATTCTGAAAAGGCCTTGCTCGACAGACATTATAACAGCCCTTTTTTCTTTGATGCCAATGTGTTGAAGGAAACGCCATTAGTGTATATCGAACTTAAGAAGATCTATCGGCAGAATGAACAGTCCTTTATTGATCTGTTGAATAAATTAAGACATAATGAACTGGAGGAGGAGGATTTTAATACCCTGAATAAACGATACGATCCGGGATTCGCGGGTAAGGATAAAAATTATATTACCCTGACTACACATAACCATAAAGCGGATGTGATCAATACAGAAGAGCTTCGCAAAATCGATTCAAAACCACAAACATTCAAAGGATCGATCAAGGGGGATTTTAGTGATAAACAATTGCCAACTGATCTTCAACTTCAATTGAAGGTAGGAGCACAAGTGATGTTCGTCAAGAATGATAGTAGCCCTGATAAGAAATATTATAACGGGAAGATCGTAGTTATTTCAAAGATCGAAGAAGATGAGATCTATGTGCGTTTCCCAGAGACCAACGACGAATTGAAAGTGAGTGCTGAAACTTGGGAGAATGTGAACTACGCCTTGAATAAAGAGACCAATCATATCGATGAAAAGGTGATCGGCGAATTCTGCCAGGTGCCTTTGCGGCTTGCTTGGGCGATCACGATCCATAAAAGCCAGGGCCTGACGTTTGAAAAAGCAATTATTGATGCGGGCCAGTCCTTTGCACCGGGTCAGGTTTATGTAGCATTAAGTCGTTGTACATCGTTGGAAGGTGTGGTACTCCATTCAAGGATTACAGAGCATGCGTTGCATACGGAAGATCGCATAGCGGTCTTTGCATCCAATGAATCAAACGAAAAGGTACTAAAGCAACAGTTGCAACAGGAACAGTTTAAGTATCAGTCATCGCGAATGATTTCGATGTTTCAATGGGAACGAATTCTTGATAGCTTATATGAATTGGAAGAAGCTACTCTGCTTTCGAAGCAATTGCCAGAATCGGAAAAGGCCATTGAGCTTGTTCGGAAACTCCTCGAGAAAGCAATAGAACAAAAGAATATTGCCGATAAATTTATTGCACAGTTGGAAACCATTCTGAATGATATCGCCTTTACGGGAAACATGACATTATTGAAAGAACGGGTAAAAAAGGGTATTGGCTACTTTGTAAAAAGTCTATATGAAGAGATTGATCAACCTTTACAAACCTATGCAAGATCACTGGCCGAAAAGATTAAAGTAAAGAAGTACCTGCAGATTCTTATAAAGACGGAAGGGAAATGTTGGCAGAAGATTACTGAGCTACAGGAATGTATATTCGAAGAAGAAATGTTGTTTGATCCTGCAATGAAATTGTCGAAGGATCCATTACAAATCAAGGCCTCTAAGGTGGAGAAGGGAGCCAGTTCGAAGGAAAGTCTGGCCTATTTTGTCGCCGGCAAAACCATCGAGGAGATCGCCAAGATTCGTAATATGGCGAACTCAACCGTGGAGAAACATCTGACGGATTTTATCAAGACCGGTGAATTGGAAGTTGCACGATTTCTCGGAAATGAGCAGCTTGCCAAAATAAAGTTGGCGTATTTGCAATCAGAAGATAAATCAAGCACTATACTCAAACAGATCCTTAATGATGAGTTCTCGTATGGGGAAATCAGGATGGCGTTGAATCATTTTTATTACAAAAAGGAACTTTAGAGAAGACCTATTATTTGTAATCAAATCCAAATATGAGGTAATTTTTCAGATTAAAATTACCTCATATAAAAGTTCGAGCGATTCAACAGGAAGTAGAAGATAGCCTGTTTAAAGGGAAAATTATCTTACGTAGTGGCCCAAGACAAGTTGCAAATCAACCTTACTCAAAAATGTTTTAGTAAAAAGAGAAGAAGATCTTTGGCTGAATGCTGATGAAGATGATATTCGACAATCACTTCAAAATGCGACTACCAGCACCCAACTTCTTCATCTTTTCGATGGCCGAAAACTGATTGTGATAGATGAGGCGCAGCAAATTGAGGATATTGGGTTAAAGTTAAAGTTAGTGGTTGATACAAACCCGGAAATAGGTGATAGCGACAGGGTCATCTGCTTTTGAGATTACAAAAAAGGAATGAGCCGCTCGCTAGACGAATAAGGAATTTCATTTGTATGCTATTAGTTTTGCTGAGATGGCCTTACATACTTCCGTGATTGAAGAAAAACGTTTGTTGGAAACACGAATGGTCTATGGCAATTATCCACAGGTGAACGATAACCCAAGAAAAGAAAAAAGGATCTTGCATGAACTTGCTCATAGTTACCTGTACAAAGATCTGTTACGATATGAAGGAATAAAAAAAGCATCCCCTTCTAAACAAGCTGCTGCATGCGTTGGCTTTACAGGTGGGGAATGAGGTGTCATATCATGAATTGTCGACAACTATAGGCAACATAGAACCGGCTACCGTAGAAAAATATATCGGTTTACTTGAAAAAGCATTTGTGATCTACAGGTTGCAAGCGTTGAGCAGGAATCTCAGGAATGAAATAAAGAAGGGTAAGAAGATTTATTTCTTTGATAATGGGATACGTAATACAATCATTAATAATTTTAATCAGTTGGGAATGCGTGATGATAAAGGAGCATTATAGGGAAATTTTATACTTAGTGGACGGTTCAAGCGAAATACATATAACAGACATTACTGTCGTGCCTTTTTTTGGCGGACATTTGACCAAGCCGAGGTTGACTATATAGAAAAGTATGGAGATGCCTTGCATACCTATAAATATAAATGGTAAAAAAACAGAACAAAGGTTCCTGCATCCTTACTAAAAGCCTATTCTGTTGCATCTTCCGATTTTATTGATAGCGCGAATTATCAGGAATTCATTTAATAATAAATGGAATACATCAGCTATATTCCATTTATTAATTTCCGGAAAGAAGTTTAGATATCCCCAACCATATTCTCTGGTTTCACCCAAGCGTCGAATTCTTTCTCAGTCACATAACCAAGTTTCACAGCCATCCCCTTCAGTGTCGTTCCTTCTTTGTGCGCCTTCTGTGCAATCTCCGCCGATTTGTAGTAACCGATTTTTGTATTCAAGGCGGTTACCAGCATCAATGAATTATCGACATGTTTCTTGATATTCTCTTTAATTGGCTCGATGCCTTCTGCACATTTATCGTTGAATGAAACACATCCATCACCGATCAGACGTGCACTATGTAGAAAATTATAGATCATCATTGGCTTAAATACATTCAGTTCAAAGTGTCCCATGCTGCCACCGATCCCTATAGCCACATCATTCCCCATTACCTGAGCGGCGATCATGGTAAGTGCTTCGCATTGCGTGGGGTTCACCTTCCCCGGCATGATCGAACTTCCCGGTTCGTTATCGGGAATATGTAATTCTCCTATTCCGCTTCGTGGTCCTGAAGAAAGCATACGAATATCATTCGCAATCTTCATCAGTGAAACGGCCACCGTTTTTAAGGCGCCATGCGCTTCCACAATCGCATCATGCGCGGCAAGCGATTCAAATTTATTTTCTGCTGTAACGAAAGGAAGCTTAGTTAGTTTAGCAATATGCTTAGCTACATTTTTAGAATAGCCTTTTGGTGTATTGATACCGGTTCCAACTGCAGTGCCACCTAAAGCAAGTTCGCTTAAATGCGCCAGACTGTTTTTGATCGTTCGCAAACCATGATCCAATTGAGATACATATCCGCTCATTTCCTGTCCCACGGTTAAGGGCGTAGCATCCATAAAATGTGTCCGACCGATCTTCACGACTTTCATAAATTTCTTACTTTTCTTGTCGAGCGTGTTTCGTAGTTTAGTAATTCCCGGGATCGTTGTTTCCATCAATATTTTATACGCTGCAATATGCATCGCTGTAGGAAACGTATCATTGCTGCTCTGGCTCTTGTTCACATCATCATTCGGATGCAGGAATTTTTCTTTGTCTTTTAGTTTACCACCCTGCAATACATGACCTCTGTAAGCAACCACTTCATTGACATTCATATTACTTTGTGTACCGCTTCCTGTTTGCCAAACTACTAACGGAAATGCATCGGCATGTTTGCCTTCAAGTATTTCTTCACACACCTGACCGATCAGGTCGCTTTTCTCCTTGCTTAGGATCTTAGCTTCATAGTTAGTGATGGCGGCAGCTTTCTTCAGGTAAGCAAAAGCCTCTATGATCTCTTTCGGCATACGGTTGATATCCTGGGCAATTTTAAAATTGTCGATAGACCGTTGTGTTTGTGCACCATAGATAGCATTTGCGGGAACGGATACTTCGCCCATGGTGTCTTTTTCGATTCTGTATTGCATTGTTATATTTTTAATTTGGGTAAACTTGTTGAATAAAGTTTTTTAAAGTTAAAAGCGAGGAAGATTTTTCAGAAATCAATTTCTTAATAAAATTCCTGAAATCATTATTCGTATGTAATGTGTTTGATTTCGTTATATCGCGTATTCTCAAATCATAAGGTAAATTAAAGTCTAATGGGTCAATATTAGACTCTCTTGCTGCATTTAATAGCCAATATTCTATTTCGGGCTGAATAATTATTAAATAATGTTCTAAAGTATGGTGTTGCTTTATCAGAAGGCAATCATGGGAAATAAGAATTCTGGTAAACTCAGAAAAGTATTTCGGTTGATTCCCCTTATTCCTATCCTCATCAACAATACCGATGGCTTTATTGTTCCTTAAGTTTGTTCTTAAAGTGTTAGCCACATTACTTTTTCCATGCTTGTGATTGACTTTCTTTAAATCTAATAATATTTTTATCATTTCAGTTTCCGCAAAACATTCTGATACAAGTTCGTTATTTACTTTCGGCATAATTAGCTAAGTTGAAAAAAATATCAATTCCATAATTTAATAATTCACTTAATTCCTCCGAGGTAAGTAATCGTACCTGAGTCTGATAATCTTGTAAATAAGTTACGAAAATATTTACATCCTCCACGGGACATTTTTCAATGACCTCGTTCAATAAATACGGACTATGCGTTGCAATAAAGAATTGATTTGTTTCTGAACTCAATATTTCCTGTGCCAATGCAACAACATAAGGAGGGAACGAATGAACTTCGGGTTCTTCGAAAATTAAAATGGATTCTTTATTTGAATGTATTGCTGCAAAATAAAAAATTATCCGTTGTATTGTATCTGCGATTTGAATAAAAGGAATTGTTCTTACAGAAGATTTAGTCATCCTTCTTTGAATATTCATTGAGTTGTCACTCTCATTCATAACAAACTCAAATCCTGTACTTTCAAAAAGGCCACTTATTAAATCGTTTAATTTAGGATATATATTCAAAATGTTTAAGAGATTCTCTCCGAATGGAAACCTCAAAAAGGTGCCGTAACTATTTGCACTATTTATTTGGAAGTATTTTTTGCTAAAATCATACCTCCTATAATGATTTGACAATTCAGTATTAGCGCTTAGGATTGTACCACTATAGTCAAAATCATTTGTGAATCTTATTTTCCGATTTGAATTAATGGTAACAATATAGCTTGCATCTTTACCCCCCTGCAATTCACCAAATAACTTTTCGTTTGAATGAATAGTGTCAATTACTAGCTGGTCCTTATCATTTAGCACTTCAATTCTATTTCCAATGTTTTGATAATAAAACAAATCCTTTGGATCTTTGAACCTAAGAATATCTTTTGTTGAATAGCCCTTTATTTTAGATCCGGTTTCGTAATCGTATATCTCAAATAAAGACAATGCTTCCAATATATTTGATTTTCCAACATTAGGTTCGCCAATAAAAACGTTTATTTTATTACAGTCAAATCGTAAATTTTCAATGGATTTGAAATTTTTAATTTCCAAAAAATCAATATGTTTCTTCATTTTCCAAAATTTACAAATGAACTCATCATTTTTTATTTTATACTCCAACTCACAGTCCCATCCTTTTCATCCTTCAACTGTATCCCTTTCTCAAGCAACTCATTCCTGATCTTGTCGCTGGTAGCAAAATCCTTTTTTGTCTTGGCTTCTTTGCGAAGTCCGATCAATACCTGTAAGGCATCATCTAATTTGCTGTTGTTATTTGTTTCAAGTGGCTTTAAGCCAAAGACCTCGATCAGGTAATCTTCAAAAGTTTGCTGAAGAATAGCCAATGAGGACGCCTGTACATTCTCTGCCTTGATATTTCCATCTTTGATGCTGTTCACAATGGTCGACAATTCGAACAGGCAAGCTATTGTTTTTGCGGTGTTGAAATCATCATCCATATTGGCCTGGCAATCTTCACGCAACTGAAGGATCTGTTTGTCTGTTTCAGAAGGACTGTTTCCCTTTGCCACCAGGTTCTTACAATTCTCTCTGGCTTCCATCAATCGCTTCAATCCTTTTTCGGCATCCTGCAAGCCTTTGATATTAATATCCAGTTCAGAAGAATAATGAGATTGCAAGAATAAAAACCGAACCGTCATGGCAGAATATCCTTTATCGAGCAATGCATGATCTCCTGTAATCAGTTCACCCGGAAGGATGGAATTCCCTAACGACTTACTCATTTTCTGCCCGTTGAAATTAAGCATATTGGTATGCATCCAGTACCGCACGGGTGCTGTTCCACAGGCGCCCACATTCTGCGCGATCTCGCATTCGTGATGAGGGAATTTCAGATCCATACCGCCGCCATGGATATCAAATTCTTTTCCTAAGTATTTTGTGCTCATCACAGAACATTCCAGATGCCAGCCTGGGAAACCCATTCCCCAGGGCGATCTCCATTGCATGATATGCGCGGGTGAAGCTGCCTTCCACAACGCAAAATCGATTGAATTTTTCTTTTCATCCTGTCCGTCCAGATCTCTGTAACCCGCGATCAGTTCGTCGATATTGCGTCCTGAAAGTTCCCCGTAGGTATATTTTTCATTAAAAGCTTTTACATCAAAATACACAGAACCATTCGTTTCGTATGCGAATCCTTTTTCGATCAACGTTTCTATCATTTCGATTTGCTCGATAATATGCCCGGTGGCTGTAGGTTCTATCGTAGGCGATTTCATATTGAACAAATTACAAATCTCATGAAAGCCCACAGTGTATTTCTGAACAATTTCCATGGGTTCCAGGCTTTCCAGTCTGGCTTGCGATTCCATCCGGTTCACACCTTCCCCCCGTTCGTTGGTCAAGTGACCTGCATCGGTGATATTTCGCACATATCGTACCTTATAACCACAAAAAGTAAGATACCTGTAGATCATATCAAAGGATGAGAAGGTGCGTACATTTCCAAGATGAACATCACTATAGACCGTTGGTCCGCAGACATACAAGCCCACATTGGGTGCATGGATGGGTTCAAATTTTTCTTTCTTTCTGGTCAGTGAATTGTAAATGTATAAATCCGGCATAGCTGCAAATATACCGTAGCACCCAGACCTCTCAAAATTGTTTATAAAAAAAGACCGTCGGTTAAGACGGCCTTTAAAAATGCAACTTTTTTGATTCTGTTTATCGTTTCACACTGAAGGAACACGTTACCGTTCTGCTTGGTATCACACCACCAGTTATGATCCCGCTGAAGTTACCTGAAATAAAACCTCCGATTGGCTGATAGTTGGTCAGCATGACAGGGATCGCAGCACCGGCTATGGAGTTGGGATCCACATGATCCTGGAATGAAAGCAGGTTATGTGCACCGACCACATCATCAAGACCATCAAAGGTGAAGTTGATATATTGAAGTGAGCCTATGATATTTGAATCGCCTCCGGATATACTGGTCATTAAGGTACCTGAATACACGGCATTAAAATCGCCAGTTGGCTCCATGATACTGTAATTCGTGGTGGTTGCTCCAACAGTAGAAGACCAGTTAATAAACTGAACCGGCGTACCGCAGGCAGAAAGTGTTCCAAGATTATTAATTCCTGCATTCAATGAAACAGTGGTGATATTTCCAAGCATAGATGACATGTCATAGGCGCCAACTGTAGCTAAATCAGGCAACGAACAAAGAATAAGAGAGGTATTAAATCCGCCGGAAGCGTTGGTGGCCACAATAGAGGCTAGTCCGGTAGAAGAAATAACACTGGCAAACCCATTAGAAACCGGAACTCCCATACAATCGACCACAGTTCCTGTAATGGTTGCGGTATTTATGTAAGGTGTTGTAACTATGATTGTTCCAAGACTTATCGGTGCGCTGAATGTATTGACAACCTGCGAGTAGATTGTTGTATTACAAGGATTCATGATCACTTCAATATTCAATGTAGCATTGTCTGGCACCGCGCCTGAAACAAAACCAAGACTGTTTGTATATCCATACGCTATACCACTGGTTGCAGGGTTGGTAATCTTTACCATCACATTCCCATAAGGAACACCTGAGGCATTTGTCAGTGTCATATCTAATTGAATAAAATTGTTTGGCACATCACAGTTCCAGAATGAAAAGTGTTTCACATCGCCTACATAATTATTCCCCTGTTTGGTCGCCGTTCCTTCCTGCTTCCACATGCCTATGGCGGCATCAAAGAACCATAATGGAATACTGTTCGGCGCGTTCATGGCAATCGAAGATGGAATAGGGAAGGTTAATTTAGCTGTTTTATTGGTAGCGATCTGAAGAGATTTTCCTGCATCGTCGAACAATTCAACACCCATCATACCGAACGAAGTTAGTAATCTTTCCTGGCTGTTGCCATCGATTGCACGAAGATCTCCCGGCATCAATTGATTGAGATTGGCGCCCGTTGGGTCAAGCCATTTTGCATACACTGTCACCGTTCCATTATATGGTGATCCATTGTCTTTGTAAACAATTCCGTTTGCAGGAAAACTGATGGCACCGCCACCATTGATATTGACATTACCTCCGGAGATCGCATTAACAGTAGAAGGATTTTTCAGTTCGATCATCATGATACGGGCATAATGATCTTTGTTGGTATTGATCCGCAACGTACGGTAGCCTGTCATATAATTTCCTTTTTTGACGGTGATCAGTGTGGCGTTTTGAAGGGTATTGATCTTAGAAAAATAGAAGATGCCATCTGCGCCGGTAATAAATGTATTCGTACCGACCCTGACTTCTGCATCGATCAGTGGGGCTCCGTCTTCAGCAACCACCTGCCCGAAAATGGTTCCCTGTGTGGTTTTGCTGTTATCGAATGTGGTTCCTGGAGAATAAATATTATTTCTTTTGCAGGAATTAAAAAGAGTGAGTGTTGCGACAAGAGCAACCAGTAGAAGTGTAACTTTTGAGTGTTTAAGTAAGTTCATAATAATAATTTTTTGAGGTTCAAGTTTTACAGACGATAGTACAATTTGTTTTGTTAGCCATTCAACATATTCAGACAATTTGATGACAATTTACAAAACCTCTTTAAATGTATTCCCTTGATTCATATCCCCGGTTTCATAACCGAGTTTAAACCAATACATACGTTGTGCTGATGTTCCATGGGTAAACGCATCCGGAACTACATAACCTTGTGCCTTTTTCTGCAAACGATCATCACCCACGGCATTTGCTGCGCTTAAGGCCTCCTCTATATCTCCGTCTTCGAGCGCCTGGTTCATAGTTTGATTATAATGCGCCCATACACCTGCGTAAAAATCGGCCTGAAGTTCAAGGGCAACCGAGAGCCTGTTGGCGTCGGTTTTACTGCTTTGTTGCATGGTGCCTTGTATTTTCCTTGTGGTGCCTAATAGAAACTGGACATGGTGAGCCACTTCGTGAGAAAGTACATAGGCATATGCAAAATCTCCATGGGCACCAAGACGCTGTGTTAACTCATCGAAGAACGACATGTCAAGATAGATTTTTTGATCAGCAGGACAATAAAAAGGACCGGATTGTGTAGTGGCATCTCCGCATGGAGATTGTGTCGCATTCCTGAACAGTACAAGCGTTGGTGGCTTGTACTGCATATTATTTTTTGAAAAAAGTTCGCCCCAGATTTGTTCGTTATCGGCAAGCACCACCCGCAGGAATGAATACATTTCTTTCTCTTCCTTGCTCTCCTGCACAGGTCCTTGCTCTGTTTGTGCACCGGATCCATTCTGAAAATTATTCAGCAATTGTTGCGGATCTCCACCCAAGAGCCAGCTTATAATCAATATAATAACACCTAAACCGCCACCGACCACCATTCGGCCACCGCTCATTCCTCTTCTGTCTTCGACGTTACCGCTTTCGCGTCTTCCTAACCATTTCATAGTTTACATTTTTAATCGTGAATAATGTTTGCAATGATGCTCACCTTTTCCTGCCGTGACATTCGATGACAGCCATGCAACAACAAAAATAAAGCATACCGTCTTTATTCTTCTATAAAAAATACAAAGGAAAAACGGATGATTGTTCGGAATTATATGCTCAAAAGATGATCCGCTATTTCTTCAGCATAGAGTAAAGTCAAAATTTAAGGCTGCTTTTTCTTCAATTGTATATTTTCTTCCTGCACCTTTAATAATCGTTCATATAATTCTATGATTTTCTCGATAGGATTGAATTGATAGTTGACAACATTAGTACAATTTTGATTCATGTTTTGAATTGCAGATTCTTCATTCAACGTTTTCACAAAATCTACAGACACGCCTAGCTTTTCACAAATTTTCTGTAGTGTTCCTTCTTCTATTTCTTCTCCTTGCTCCCATTTTGAATATGCCTGTTGGGTGATCTTAAAATATCTCGCCATCTCATCCTGCTTGATGCCGATAATTTCTCGGGCTTTAGCGACTTTCCTTCCTATGTGCATGATTTATTTTTTTCAAATATAATATGATCGGTTGTAAAACACAACCACATGTTGTGAAATACAATTTTTATACAAATAAAACAGTTAGCAACTTTGTCTTCTAAACGATTCGTCATCAACAACAAATAATAATCACTTATGAAAAAACGATTCCTTCTCCTCGCTTTTGCTTCTTGCGTTTCAGTTCACATTCAGGCTCAGAGTTTTTTTAACGGTACAGTCAATACAACATCCAGTATAGACAGAACCGGAAATGTAGGGCTGGGAACCGGTGCTACTTCGGAATTACTAACCCTAAGTGGAAATATTAATTTTCGAGGCCAAACTAGTTACCTTCAAAAAGGCGATATAAGCACCGGAGTTTTCAGAATGTATCCATGCGGCAATTCAAATATCGGTCCTTTTCTTGAAATGTACGGACCTTCCAATAATGACAAGCCGGGAACCTTTGCAACAGGCTCTTACGGAACTCATGGCGAAACATGGTTTACTCATTATAATACAACAACTAACAGTTGGGATGTGCAGGCAAGGATCACAAGTGATGGCAGATTCTTAATAGGGAATGTAAATCCGTGGACTACCACTAAATATGGCCTGTACGTGCAAGATGGCATACTTACAGAGCAGGTAAAAGTGGCTGTAAAAACCACCAACGACTGGAGCGATTTTGTTTTTAAGCCCTCTTATAAATTAATGACACTGAATGATGTTGAACTTTTTGTAAAAAAGAATATGCACCTGCCAAATGTGCCAAGTGCCGAAGACGTGGTAAAAGATGGTGTGAACATGGCACAGATGGATGCGAAACTGTTAGAAAAAATAGAAGAACTTACTTTATACATCTTACAATTGAATAGGGAACTAGAAGCCTTACAGGAAAAAATAAGTAACTTAGAAAAAAAATAATAAGATGAAACATATAATCTATCTGACCCTTTTAACGTTGCTTGTTCTGTTCAGTTGTTGTAAAAAGAAATACGAGAAGCGATATCCTGAAGATACAGAAAGTACGTATGATAGCCCGGAAGAAAGGCTATGTGATAAATGGTGGGTACTGGATTCTGTTTCGGTTAATGGGGTAAATTTTACGGATAGTGTACACAATATGGTTGGTATTTATAGATTCTCTATTAGTTTAAATAAAATAAAATCCGGAATTTTTGAGTTTCGAGAGTCTCTTATTAATATAGAAAATCCTAATGTTAATTTCAATGTCGGCTTTTCAACAGATAAGGAATTCTCTAGCCTCTATTTTGTAGATTTAGATGGTTTTTTTCATGGAAAGGATACTGTCTTTTCATTTATCCCCTTCTTTTATAAGCCTCAATCAGCCAACTGGGATATAAGAAAACTCGAACAACATAATTTAAAAATCCAAACATCCGGGAATGATACTGTCTTAATAAACTATTTTAAGTCGATTTAGGGAAAATAAAAATGTTGTTAGGTTTAATTCTATTCGTTTATTCAATGGTCAAAAGTTAAATGAAGTAGGTGCAAATTTGAATATACAACTTCACTTTTTTGGATAATTAATTCTTAACTATAATAAAAATAAAAGAAAATGAGAACTATTTTTTTACTTATTCTTTCTTTTCACTCTTACACGACCTTTTCACAAACAGTCGTGGAGTTGGCAAATAATGAAATGAAATATTGGAAATTAAGGGCCCGATTAACGGGCGACCACAAAAACCGGGATATTTATAATGGTTTTTTATCAGTAGGCCCATATGCCGGTCAAAGTATACCTTCTGCAATTAGAGTTCCACAACGTGATTCGTGGTATTATTATTACAATCCTGAACCTGATCCTGTACACTACCCGGGGGAGTCTGGCCCATGTAATATGCAATACCTTACTACCATTTGGCCTTGGGAGAATAATACTGTAAATGGTAGTCCAAAGTTGGATAATAGAGACGGCCAAAGCTATAGGGGATTTATAGAATGGGGAGACGCGACAATAGATCTGGGTTGGTATATTGCCATCCTAGCTACCGAATGGGAATTATTGCATAGAAACGGAGCCAGTACTTCTCAAACAGAAGAAGAGTTATATTATGCGCTGAAAGCCATTGAACGGCTTGATTATTTTGCCGAGAGTTTGTATACACTCTCTCCAGACCTGAATGGGTTCATTTCGAGGGACGATGTTCCCGAATATTTTGCTCTCAGTAAATTTGGTAAGAATATAGATCTGGTTTCGTCCGGAGCAAGTTGCTTTAACCGTATAGATAATCCTAACGCAGACCAAAAAGAGAAATATGATTGTGACAACAAAAATATGAATTTACCCAAACTAAGATCTAATGTCATGAGTGTCGATCAGGTAGTAGGTCTAATCATGGGTATGGCTTTAGTAAAAAAGTTTGTACCTACCTATGCAACTTATAATAGTACAAGCCTCAGAACATTAAATTCTGACATTACACACAGAATTCTGAATTATGTAAAGAAAGGGGGCACAACAAATTGGTGGAATATTACTGACCCAGAGGATAAGAGAGCCGTATGCCGCGGGCATTTTGCAATACAAATGAGTGCTCCATTAGCAAGAATCGGCAAGTATATTACCGGCAATAACTATACTAATCCGGCGGTTCAATCTACAGGACGGCCTTTGTGGGATGCAATAGTTTTTCATTACAAAAACTCACCAACAGGGAATTATTCAATTCACATTCCTGTACCACTGACCATTGGTACAAAGTTAGGAATTCCTGCTTTGAGTTTTTATACGCATACCTGGGATTGGTATGAGGGAGTATCTTATAATGCTGCTATGTTTCTGAAACTGGCAGCTCTTTCAGGAGCGGCTAACACCTTATTGGATCCTGCTGGCCGGCAATGGATCAAAAATGTTTCAAATGCACATCATATGGAAATTTTTGATTTGCTTGGCGGTGTAATGCTAGGATATTCACCAGTTAAACCTTCTTCATTCTGGAGAAATGAGTTTAATCAATTGAATTGTGGGTGTAATTGCTTCCAGATAAATAATTCGAACGGTTATTTGGGATGCGAGAATTATATTAATAATATTGGTACTGGGGCTTACGGGCCGTGGAATGTAAGAAATCGCTGGAAGGGCCTAGAGAATGGTGAAATAGGCAGCGCCATTAGTACGCCTGGAGATGGAACCAATCCGAGTGATAATATTAACTCCATATTTGAATATCCTGGAATGGATTATATGCTGGCTTATAACCTCTACAGAATTAAGTACTATAAAACTTCAGGGTACTCATCCAAAATAAGAAGAATAGTCTCAAACGGTTCTCTGCCGTTCAATTTTCCTGGAACAACTTTCTCAGGACCATTTACGTTGGGAGGAGATCAGTATCCTTTAGATGTGAAAGCAGTTTTCTCTATTGAATCAGATAATATATCACTTAATCAAGATGCAAATATGCACTTTTATGCAGGGTCTGAAATAGTATTAAAGGCAGGCTTCCATGCGAAGCCGGGATCTGTATTCACTTCTAAGATCCAGGAATACGATTGTACTCCTAATTATTATAATGTCGGGTCCTTGGAAGTAACGAGTTATAAAACAGAGGACTCTCTTTCAGGTAACACTTTTTTAGATGATATTGATACGACTGAAGATATTCTGTTGGAAACTTTTGAATATGAGGAGGATTCAGTTGTTTATCCAGATGCGGTCTTTTTTGATGAAGCAAATGACACGTTGTTTTCTACTTTGAATCCTAATTATACATTTACAGACTCCGGTACAGTTATTTATACGCCAATAGGAAATAAAACTGCTCTTGATAAAGCTACTTTTGAGAATATTATTCTTTATCCTAATCCAACCAACGGTGATGCTTCTTTAGAATATACACTTTACCAAAATGGTGAAGTAAAGATCGAAGTAACAAATGAACTGGGGCAAATAATGGGTAGTATCACGGAAGCAAAAACTCATTCACAATCCAAAGGCAAGCATAAAATCACACTTCATACCAACAAGTTGGCCTCTGGTATCTATTTCTGTATTGTAGATATTAACGGCAGAAAGGAAACAAAAAAATTCACTGTTAGCAGGTAACATTTTTATAGCTGCCTTGCAATCACCTCAAATAATTCCTTATCCAGTAAACTATGTCCTTTGTTTAGCTGTACAATTTTTGCAGAAGGGATCTTAGCTGCAAGCCGCTTCAGGCAGTCCTGGTTAATCACTTTATCTTCTTTTCCAAAATATGCTATGAGATGAAAATGATAGTGAAGTACATGCTGGTTAATCAATTTAAGATCAGGATTTAGTTTTCTCATATTCATCCACGAATGATATACTTTAAAACGGTTGAGCTTATCACGCATATGCCATTTCGTAAAAGCAAATATAGATGAGGGCATGAGTTTTAAACGATACAACATAGTCACGATATTCAGATACGCATTTTCACTCTGAACAAAATATTGAAACACCTTTTTGCCTATCCATGTTTTTGTAGCGAGTTTAGTCCACAACCTTATCCGCACACCATCCGGCGCGACCAGGATTAATTTCGAAACTATAGCAGGAAGACATTCGGCCATCACCAAATTAAAACGGCTTCCCATACTATAAGATATCCCGGTTATTTTTTGAATTCCATATTTCTGTATAAGCCCTTGGAGAAAACTGGTAAAAGAAGATTTGCTTATTGCCTGAGGAAGTTCCTCATAAGGCAGATCGATCACCAATAAATTATACCTCCCTTCAAGTTTAGCTGACAGCGGACGAAAAACTGACGCTTGTTGTCCATACCCATAAAAGGCAAAGATCCATTCGCTGCCACCTTCAGACAATAAAGAATAGGAGAAACTCATTGAAGGGTAAATATACAGCAGCACGTAGTTCTAAAAGGATATCGCCGGCTCAATCTCAAAAAAACGGATGCTCGTTGTATTTTAAAGTGGTCTGTGAAATTGGTTTCGAGGTTTTGAAGTAACTTGCTCCTGCAAAAAATCTGGTTGGTTGATTTTTTCTGCTAAACAAAATTTGTATGACTATCCGTAGAGCTACACAAGTACTTTCAATCCGACCTCACCCCCGGCCCCTCTCCATGTGGAGAGGGGTGCCTAAACGCTTACCGGCAGCGACTTCGATGAAGGTCTTGTATCAATTATTAGAATCTGACATTGAGTAGTAGTGCTGGTAGTCATTATAATTTTTTCTAAACCTTCTTTTTAAAACACTTAATTTTTCGTTCATCATAATTCTACTACATGAAATTTACTTTTACCTTCCTTCTGTTTCTTCTCGCCAGTTTTTCTTTTTTACCGGGGAAAATAACCGCACAAAACAAATCCTCCATTGAAATCACGCAGTCGTCATTTCAGCAAATGGATAGTGAACAACAACGAGTTTTGGTTCATAGCTGGATGAACCAAAGCGTGAGTATTGTCATTCCCAACGAATTTGAAAAAGCGGCCCAAGATTTTTATGTGAAAGAGAAAGGCGATGAAAATGCGTATCGGAAATATACAGTGGTCTTCAGGCCTTTATTTAATGAGGCTCTTTCTCCTACAGACAAGCTTAATTTTTGCCAATACCTTTTAGATAATTTTACAGAGAATGAATTACCCGTGCAATTGATCCGTGAGCAAGGATTCATATTGAAAAACAAAACAACGAAATAAGATGAAGAAAATTCTAACCATTATTTTAAGTTGTTTCTGTCTGGCTTCCGCAAAAGCCCAGGTAATCAGTATCACTGGTGTGGGTGTGACAGGTCGATTCAATTCCTGCTCAGGGAGTAATATTCCAACGGTCACCGCAAGTCTTGTCAGCACAAGTGGCGGTGCCTCTGTAAGTGGTGGATTATTCACGTGTCTTAATCCCTGTGATTCGTCCACGATAAGGGTGACTATCTCCAATGTCAAATGGAATCAAGCGCCCAATAGCGAATGGCTGCATGGGTTATTCCTTCCTGCAAGTGCTGGTTTTAGTGTAGCTCCTGTAACAATCCCGAATGGATTTATTACCTATAATGCAGGTTGTGCAGGCACTTGCCCTTCGGGCTCAGGAACCAATGGCGGACCTGGGTTTTATTTTGATAATACCACTGGAAATTCTTGTTGCGGAACTGTAACGGCCAATGACGGATTCCCGTGTAATAATTATGGCGATGTAACCAAGGCTTGCAATGCATCCCTTTCGTTAACCTTTGATCTTACCTTTTGTAACAGTATTATAGTTACTAACAATCATCAGTTTATTTTTACCGGAAGTTCCGATGGGGAAACAGGTTGCTGGAATATCAATGATCTTCTTTCACATCATATCACATTCACAATTCCAACGGTTCCTTGTTCACCAACGAACATTAATCCACAAGCTACACTTCCTGCAAGAACCTGCGTGGGCAGTGTCGAAAATTATACATCCACACTAACAGGGACTTGTAATGCGACCACCATTAACTGGTGGAACGCCGCTACAGGAGGGACCTTGCTTGGAACTGGGTCTCCCTTTATATACGATCCTGCAGGATCTGTCTGCCCTGCGGGAACAACCATCTATGCAACCTGTTGCAGCGGAACGAATACGACCTGTGTGCCAAGAGTTGCTATAACCATACCCGGGACTTGCAATCCATTGTCCATCTCTTCAGTTTCAACAACAAATACTATCTGTAATGTATTAGGGGCTGTCAATTCAGTCACAGTATTAAATGCAATCGGAGCCGTAAATTATACCTTGAACCCAGGAAGTATCGTGAATGGTACTGGTGTTTTTACAGGATTAAACCAAACTTCGTATACCATAACAGTCGATGATGCAAGCGGATGTTCTGCGTCTACTTCGGTCGCAATACTTCAGCCTCCGCTTATTTCATTTCTTCCACCGATAATAACAAATCCGACGTGTACATTACCCTTATCAGGAGAGATCGTAATCAATGCAACAGGTGGAACCGGGATCATAAATTATTCAATTAATCCGGTTGCTTCGCAATTTGTTTCCGGCACTTTTACAGGATTATCCGCACTGAATTATACCATTACCGCGACCGATATAATGAATTGCACAGCTACTACAATTGTTACGGTGGCAAACCCATCCTTGCCGGTATGGAATTCAGTTACTTCGACTGAGGTTATTTGTAACGGTAATTTAAATGGTTCAATCAATGCATTAGCCACAGGTGGAACAGGACTTATAACCTATACCTTACTTCCTTCGGGAAGTAGTAATACAACAGGAGTTTTTATCGGGTTAAATGGTGCAACATATACCGTAGAAGCCATGGATGCAAATGGGTGTTCTGTCTCTTCAACTGTAACGGTTATTGAACCACCGGCTTTGGTTTGGTCTACTATAAACAGTCTAGGAACTACCTGTAGTTATTTGAACGATGGTAGTGTGCATTCGCAAGCTACAGGAGGAAATGGATTAATACAGTATCAGTTATTGCCTTCGGGAACCATCAATGCAAGCGGTAGTTTTAGCGGGTTGTCTGCTGGAAATTATACCGTTACAAGCAGCGATGCCAATGGATGCAGTGTCAGTACAGTCATTGCTATAGTAGCGGCTCCTCTTATCAATTCTACAACGCCTGTTATCACATCGCCTTTATGTAATGGCGGGAATAATGGAATAATTTCTGTTACAGCAAATGGCGGTACTGGAACATTGACCTTTACCTTAAATCCAACAGGAGCTTCAAATACCACCGGAATATTTGCCAATCTTGTTGCAGGAAATTATACAATTACAGTAAGCGATAATACTACCTGTACGAATACAATTCCAGTTGTTATTTCCGAGCCTTTGTTGATTGCGTTTAACCCTGCAAACGTGATCGTTCCACTATGTAACACAACGTCAAACGGAAGCATTTCCATCACCGCCACAGGTGGCACGGGGTCGTTTAATTATGCATTGCAGCCGGGTGGTGCTAACAATACCACGGGAGTTTTTACTTCGCTCGCGGCGAATATATATACAATCATTGTGAGCGATGCGAATGCGTGTTCAACATCTATCACCAGTCCGATTATCGCTCCTTCGTTAGTCACATGGTCGTCTACAACAGTTTCGAATGTTCTTTGTAATAATGGAAATTCAGGAGCGATCAATACGCTTGCAAATGGAGGAACCGGAACACTCACGTATACCTTATCTCCTTCGGGAACTTCATCGACCACAGGAATTTTTGCCGCACTTACTGCGGGTTCATATACTGTGAATGTGACAGATGCGAATGGATGTAGTGCCACCACAACCTTAAGTATTTCTCAGCCTCCTGCATTGACATGGTCTTCTGCATCTTCTACAAATATCACCTGTAATGGTTTAACGAATGGCAGCATAGCAACGAATGCTTCTGGCGGAAGTGGCACTATTTTATACACGATTTTACCGGGAGGCGCAACGAACATGAGTGGCATGTTTATCTCATTAAGTGCCTCGACCTATACGATTAATGCAGTAGATGCGAACGGATGCAGTATCTTGACAAGTATACTTATTACTCAACCTTCAGCTCTTGTCATTAGTAAT
>Ga0105047_10002270_pt1 | contig 34331 bp, 24 predicted proteins | sample MAT04_FD_78384 | JGI IMG/M metagenome (GOLD analysis project Ga0105047, IMG submission 78384) | Freshwater microbial communities from Lake Fryxell liftoff mats and glacier meltwater in Antarctica - MAT-04 (megahit assembly) | ecosystem: Environmental > Aquatic > Freshwater > Ice > Liftoff... | reverse complement strand
TGTTGGTGCAGCATAGTCCGAATCAAATGCTGGGTAGCCACGTCGAGGGGCTCTTCTGGCGACTCGTGCACGCGGTGAAGAATCCGCTGGTGTTGCTTCTCCTCGTGCTGGCCGGAGTGTCCGCCGCCACCGGTGATCTCCGCGCGGCCACCGTGATCGGCATCATGATCGTCATCGGCGTCGCCGCCGAGCGTCCCGTTCGCGACATGATCCCGGCCGACCTTCGGCTCATCGCGACCAAGGACCTGTACATCAATCAGGCCAGTCTCACCGGTAAATCGATGCCGGTAGCCAAGACCGCCGAGCTGCAAGCGCAGGTCATTGAGCCCCCCGCCTGTTCCGCGCTGCTCTTTCGCGGCATCAGCGTGCAGAGCGGCACCGCGACTGCGGTCGTCGTGGCGACCGGCCCGCGCACCTACTTCGGGCAGATGGTGGGGACGCTCGTCACGGATGAGGCGCCCAACAGCTTTCAAAAGGGGATCGATGACTTCACGCTCACGATGATCTGGCTGATCGCAATCATGGCGCCGCTGGTGTTTCTGATAAACGGATTGACCACGCATGATTGGAGGGAGGCGTTCTTCTTCGCTGTGGCCGTAGCAGTAGGACGCACCCCCGAAATGCTGCCGATGATTTTCTCGGTGTGCCTGTCGAAAGGGGCGGTCGCGATGTCGAAGCGTAAAGTGATCGTGAAGCGACTCGACGCGATCCGGAACACTGGCGCCATCGAGATTCTGTGTACGGACAAGACGGGAACGCTCACGATGGATGCGATTTTCCTCGAGCGCCATTGCGACATCCATGGCGTGGAGCGCGACGACGTGCCGTTCGACTTTACGCGACGCATGATGTCCGGCGTGGTCGAAACGCCCGGCGCGCCGCGTCGCCTGATTGCCAAGGGTGCTGCGGAGGAGATGCTCACGCACTGCACGACAGTGTCCGTGGATAGCGTGGTCACGCCGATGAGCGCTGAAGTGATGCCGGTGGTTCGCGAGCAGTATGGAGCGTTGAGTCGCGACGGGTTTCGGGTACTTGCCGTCGCGGCCGGCGATGTCGCCGTCAAGCCGAGCTACGGAATCGCGGACGAGGACGGCCTGTCGCTCATCGGTTTCGCCGGCTCTGTCGACCCGCCAAAAGAATCCGCCGCCGTTTCCGAGATATCGGTGTTCGCTCGGCTCACACCGGGGCACAAGCAACGCATCACTCGTGCGTTGCAGGGCCAGGGGCACGTAGTCGGCTTTCTTGGCGACGGCATCAACGATGCTCCCGCGCTACACACGGCTGATGTCGGACTCTCGGTCGAAACGGCGGTGGACATTCCGCGAGACGCCGCCGACGTGATCTTGCTCGAGCGGAACTTGCTCGTGATCGTCGTTGCCGTTCGCGAAGGACGCACGGTATTCGCCAATATCCTCAAGTACGTGCGCATGGGCGCGAGCTCGAATTACGGCAACATGTTCAGCGTGGTCGGAGCCAGCGCCTTGCTGCCGTTCGTGCCGATGGCGCCGATTCAGATTCTCACGAACAACCTGTTGAACGACTTCTCCCAGCCGCCGATCCCCACCGATCGCGTGGACGACGAGCAGATCGCCAAGCCGCGCCCATGGTCGATGCCGGATTTGCGCCGCTACATCCTCTGCGTCGGACCGCTGAGTTCGATCTTCGACTACACCACCTTCGCGTAGCTGTACTTCGTGCTGAAGGCCAACGATGCATCGAGCGCCGCGTTGTTTCACACCGGCTGGTTCGTCGAATCCCTCATGACACAGGCGCTGGTGATCTATGTGATTCGAACCAATCGCATTCCGTTCCTGCAGAGCATGCCCAGCTGGCCGCTGCTGGCAACGACGCTGGTGGTGCTCAGCGTGGGACTGTAGCTGCGGTGTCGCCGCTGGCGTCGGCGTTGGGTTTCGTGGCGCTTCCGGCCGCGTATTGGCCGTTGCTCATGGGCACCGTGGCCAGCTGCCTGCTGGTCACGCAAGTGGTGAAGATGTGGTTGCCACGGCGCGGATGGATTCGACGGGCGGCGGGGTATGCTCGACACCCGCGTTGGCCGTCGGCCGAATCGCGCGCTCCCGCAGATCCAGGCCTATGCTTTGTCGGTAGTCATCCCGTGATGCACCCGTCGTTTGACGGTGATCATGTGGATCGTAACTGGGCGATACTTGCCGATACCTATCTGTGCCGGCACTTCCGCTGCATAGTTCCGAGCAACCCGACGGAGCCCAAGCGGATGAAGCGATACCTGGATCGCGAAGGCCGGCTCCGTCGTCTCGGGTGGCGGCCTTGACCCGACGATGGATTGGGAGGATATCCGTACGCGTCACGCGTCGCTGACGAAGGACTACCACGCGATGCTAGTCGATAGCATCGCGTCGGGGCCTGTACAACTGCGAACAGTCGCATCGCGCTGATCGGCATGGTACTGCAAGGACGCCAGCGAGATCGCGGCCAGGTTCGCGAAAGCGGAGCAGTACAACAACGCGTTCATCGCCAAGACGACAGCGAAATTTCAGATTGCTCGGGCCGTACGCGTCACCGCGCTGGGTACGCTCTCGGTGCTGTCGGGGGCCGGGGACGTGGTCTATACCACCGGCGGCGCGACCGCAACGATTACCGCATTTGGCGTGCAGACGGGTCTCGCCGGTCTAACCTTCGGGGAAGGGCTTCTCTTCGGCGTCGGCTTCAAGTCGGTCTTCAACGTAGCCACCAGCTCGGACTAGAGTTCTAACCAAGGCGTGGCGATGGTGGTGCTGAGCAGGCCCAAAAGCAGACGTCGCAGCGGTTTGCCAAGTTCGGCTCAAAGGCGATCGGTGCGCTGCCCATCGTCTGGCTTTCGAAGGATCTGTGGGATACATACAAGGAGGAGGACGCGGATATGAAGCTTGTTTGACACCGTGGTGCCTCGACCCCCGCGTGTCGACCGTTTACTCAGCGCCTTACGTCACTGGCGCGAAGGGTAGCTACGGCGCACGTTCTAGATCCGAAGCGTATTTTACCTGTCCGGAGCCGGCTCATGTTTGCCACGATACTCCTTCGTCCGTTGGTGCGGGTGGCCGGTCGGATGATCCCGACACTCTTCGTCGCTGTCGCCTTGGTCTCGGATCTCGGCGCTCAGTCGTCCCGACTCAACGCGCTCGAGCGTAAGCCAACCGTCGCGGTGATGGAGTTCGAAAACTCCGCGATGGTCAAACGCGACGAGTTCGCTGCGCTGACCAGCGGCTTCCAGGTCATGCTGGCAAACGCGATCGCTACCAACAGCTCCATTGAGGTGGTCGAGCGGCAGAAGATTCAGGCGGTGCTCGAAGAGCAAAATCTCGCCACCGCTGGGCGCGTCGAAGCCGGCACGGCGGCGAAGGCTGGACAGTTGCTTGGCGTGCGGCATATGCTCATGGGCAGCTTTACTGTAGCGCCCAATATGGTCATGCGGCTGTCCGTGCGTTCGGTGAATACCGAATCGGGACGTATCGAATACACGGAGGAAGTCACCGGTAAAGGCGACAAGATCTTTTCGTTGATCGATCGATTGGCAGCCAGAGTCAACGCCGGACTCAAGTTACCGGGCATCCGCGATGCGAAGGCGGTAAAAGAAATCGGTCTCAGCGGCCCCAATCAGCTGGAAGCGGCGAAGGCGTTTGCGGCCGCGCAGCGGCTCGAAGAAAAAGGGGACAGGAAAGGCGCGATTGCCATGTACCAAAAGTCGCTTCAGCTCAATGGAAGTTTCGGTATGGCACGCGCGAGTCTGGCTCTGCTCGAGCGTACGACCCCGTAGCTGCACGCACTGCAATTCACATTCAGACTGGGAGTTCAGATGGGTGGAGTGTCCAAGAGCATCGACGCGGTTACAAGAGGGCTGAATCTGTCGCCGATCATGCAACAAGCGGCAGGAGCTATAGCGAACTCGGGTGATCAGCGTGCCGCCTTCAACGCCATCCTGTTGGCCACCACGGCGAGCGTCGAGAGAAAGCCGAACTTCAATCTCGAAGTCGAGATCAACGACTTGAATGTGCGACTTGGCAACCTGCGCGGTATGTCCTCCGCCGCCTCGGCATCCTCGATGCGCAAGCCGCTGAAACAATTTTCAACCCAGATATTGGGTACCCTCGATGCAGCGATCAGGGCCATCGCCGATAATGCTAAGTAGTACCCCTCACAGTTGGTGACGGTAGACCACGAGATTCAGTCGCTCGGCAATCGCGTCGTAGAGCGTGTGCGACGACTCGTTACTCAGCAGCGTGGTGCCATACACGTTATCCGCGCCGCGGGCGGCGGCGCGCGTGAACACGGCTTCAACCAGTGTTCGCGCGACGCCGCGTCGGCGTGCGGTTGACGCGGTAAACACGTCGGCGAGAAAGCAGCTGTTCGCCGTCGTCCACGTGTGTCGATGAAAGATGAAGTGCGCGATGCCGTCCAACCGGTCCCCGGTGAACGCGCCGATGGCGTACATCGGCTCGTCCGGGTTCATCAGCCGCGGCCACGTTTCGGCGGGCGCGTCCTCGGGCCAGATGCCGTGATAGCCGAGGTATTGATGCCAGAGTGGAAGCCAGGCCTCGTGATCGGCGCGGACCAGCTCGCGGATGGTGTACTCGGACGCGTGATCTAACACACTACTGCCGTCGAACGGTCAGTCCCAAGGTAAGTGATGTCATGCCGCTGGTCACGAGCTGTGTCTTGACGCTCCCCATCGACAGCTCGGCGTGGGCGGTGTACGTGAGACCGGCCGTGGGAATCACCGCGCCAACGGTGACGGCAGCCGCGGTGAGCCCCGCGCCGATGAGGCCTTTGTCAATGGGCAAGCCAGTGTGGTGGCGTGCATTGACGCCGAGCAACAACGACGGCCGGTTCGGCGCTCCCCGGAGCCCCGACATTCCGATGTCGAGGTAGTTGCCGCTCGAGCCGCTCACGCTTGTTCCGCTGGAGTCGGTGAATCCGGCGCGATAGCGCTCGTTCACACGCAGCGTAAGATCGCGAAAACGCTCGCTCTTGATCTCCAGCGCGGCGCCGATCGAGATCGTCGGCCCAAGCTGAAACCGCTGCGTGATCGACGCGCCACCGGCGAGTGCTCGTCGCAGTTGATCTTCGCCATAGAAGTCGCTGACAACTCCAAGCAGCAGTCGATTTCCGCCGACGAGGCCGTCGCCGCCAAGCGAGAAGTGCAGGGCGCCGCCGGGATCGAGCTCGGTGCGAGCGTCCGCACCGGCGATCTGCGCGTCCAGTGGCGCGTACTGTCCGCGCTTCTCAACGGATGCGCCAAGGGCCCACGCCCACGCGCCGATGAATCGTGCGTAGACCAATCCCGCTGTCGCCCCGAACCCGGTACCATAGATGGGCACGTGTGCGTTGAGAGCGGGAGCGGCCGTCACGCGAATGACATCGTTCTGAACTGGCGATAGGTCGGATGTGCCGGTAGGCACGTTCACGCCGAAAGTGACGCGAAGCGCATCGCCGATCAATTGTCCCGTGGCGCGTACGCGCAGGTCGGTGAGGCCGGTGAACGAACGCGTGACCTTCCCAGAACCACTTGTCGCATCGAGCGTGCTCGATGCCACGGCGCCGTCGACCGTTGCCGACCAGCGTGCACCCAACGGAGCAAAGACGGAGAACGGCGCCGAGATCTGCGTGACGCCTCCAACTCGAATCGAGTCGAGCGGAATACGCTTGGCGAAACTCCACGACTGCCATACCGGCGCCACGGTTACGGAGACTCGCGTGCTGGGCGCCACCGCGACGGACGTTTGTGCCACCACGACGGACGGGCGAGCAATCAGGGCGAGTACGTAGACGGCGGAGGCGAATACGCGCAGGGCACGCACTGGGGGATGCGCGCTACGTGAAAGGCACCGCACGCACAGCGACGACGCCGTCACGGTGTGCGCACGATGACCGTAAAGGTCACCAGCTGTAGTCGCGATGTCGTCGGTGCGTCACCGCCCGTGCCGATCGTGTTCGGTCCCGGTCGATTGATAAGGTCGGTCGACAACGACCCGACCCGCTGCAGTGGGCCAATGGGTAGGCGCGGGCCGAGCGCCACTACCGGTGGTTGCAAAACCAGGAGTCGCGCCCGCGGCGCATCGAAGTTCGCGTCGAGCCGCGCCGCCGCCGCGTAGTGCGCTTGGGCACGACTGAAATCCCCGAAGGCTTCGGCGCGTGTGCCGCGGCTGAACTCCAGAAACGCCGCGAGACTGCGGGTAGCGTGCGCTTCGACGGCGCGACGTTCGGCCGGTGTGAGCGCGATGCCCATCGCACCGAAGAGCCGAAGTGCAAGTGACTTCTCCGCATCGAAGATCTGATCGAGCGGCGCGCTGCCGTTCAGGGAGCTGCCGGCCCGACCGGTGGTCGTGTTGGCGACAAACGATTGTAGGCGCACGGTGCCGCGGGTCCGTAGATCAACGCTTCCCACGACGACCTGACGCGCGCCGATCAGTTTGCCCACGCGCGGCGCCGTCAAGGTATCCACGCGACCGGATCTTGTGAAGTCGAGTTCTCGCAATACCGCATCGATGCGCAAACGCTCAACGAGAATGAGTTGTGCGCTCTTGCTTAGATCTTGCACTAACAGCGCCGCGATTCCGTATCCGAGCGAAGCGTATGCGGTGTCGCTGGACAGCACGGAGAGGGGCGAAACACCGATCGTGTTCATCGGAACGTTCGCCACGCTCAGTCGCTGTTCGTTTCGTACTGCTTCGCGCGCGGCGGTGTCCGCCGCCGCCGCGCGCTCCACGTATCGTACCGTTGCGGTGGTCGTGGCGCAGCCGGTAGCGACGCATACCATCGCCGCCATACCGATGGTACGTGCTCGCCGACGTACGTTGCAAACCAGGACGCTGTCGATTCCGTGAGTGCGCATGGGTTTAATCTCCACCGTCGCTGGCTCGGCGCAAGACGCCGATACACCAACGATCAGCTTGCATACTCCTGGAAGCTGGCGTACTTTCGCCTCAGACAAGTGCGCTTGCTATCCACCGCGCGGCTTTGCTCGCTCGTTCCGGCCCATTACTGATGCCGCGACTTTTTCGTTACCCACACGTGGCGCATTCGCCGCCCCAGCTCTCCGTAAGCACGCGGCGAGGCGTGATGACACGCACGGCCTTCGCGCTACTCATCGCGAGCTCTGCCGCCCTGAGCTGCAGCGGCGGCGATGGACCGCTCTCCGGCGGGCGTGTCACGTCGCATCCCGTACGTTTCTCGCTCACATCACGCATGCTCGCGGCCCAGGGTGCCGTGATCGAGGCGGACGTGAGTTATGTGCGGCCGAGCGGCGCCTCCGTAACGATCGCCCGCGATTCCGTGAGCATCGGTGCATCGGGCACGCAGATCGCGCTGCCGGTCGCGGCCGACGTGTCAGGGTGTTTGAGTGATGCAGCGAGTGCCGGCAGCAGCTGCGCTGTGACATTTGCACTGCGAATGAAGCGTGACGGGAGGCTACTTGACGAAAGCAGCCAGCGAATTCCGATCACGGAGAGCACGCAGCTGGTGATTATCCCCGACGTCACCCTGTACGAAGTGTCCACCGTCAACATCGTGCCGGCTACACTCGTCGGGCTCGAGTCCGGCGAGTCTCGAACCCTGGTGGCCACGGCGATCGACCGCAGCGGACTGGTTCTGACCGGTCGAACGACCGCGTGGCAGGTGGTCAGTGGCAACGTCACCCTTTCGTCCGACGGTCTGCTGCGCGCGATTGGTGTAGGCGCTGCCCGCGTGCGCGCGAGTGTCGGCGGCCGCGAACGAGATCTTACGTTCACGATTGGCCCAGTCACCGTGGCAACGCTGCAGATTGCGCCGCTGGATACCATCGTCGCTATCGGCGGCCGCGCCACGTACCGAGTGGTTGCTCGTACGGCCACCGGCGACCTGTTGCCCGGGCGCACGGTCACGTACACGAGCGCCAACGTGGCCGTCGCCACGATCGCCGGTGACGTTGCTACCGCCGTGGGAAATGGACAGACCACGATCACGGCGCGCTCTAACGAAGGTCGCGATGGCGCGATTGTTACGTCATCCACCACGCTTCGCGTAGAAGCCGGCCCTCCACTTCTCGTCGATCGCGCTACCGTGACGTTGGATAGCCTCGAGCCCGGCGCCACCGGACTGCCCGCTACCGTCGCTGTCACGACGTCTGCGGGTCGCCGCATCGGCGAACTGCGCGCGTCGGTCACGTACGCGCCCAATGTCACTCCGTGGCTGACGGCCACGCTGAACCCACTCGCCACGCCGTCTACCCTTGCCGTTCGCGCGTCGTCGGGCGGTTTGTCCGCCGGCAATTATGCCGCGGACGTGTTGCTCACTTCCGCGACCGATCCGCATCAGCCGGTAACGGTAAGAGTCCTCTTGCGCGTGGCGACGGGAGGGCAAGTCGTGCTCAACCCCCGTGTAGTGAGCCTGGGTACGTACGCGGCGTCGCAGTCCTCGGCCGCACCAGTGCTCGTGTCCGTGACCTCGTCCACCCGCGCCGTGGTCGCTGGTCTCTCATCTCAAATCGAGTACCTCGGCGCGAGGTCGGGTTGGTTGGCGGCGTTTCTGCAGGCGACGTCTGCGCCACCCGCGACAACACTCATACTTACCCCCAATCCGTTCGGCCTTCCCATCGGTACTCATCAGGCGCGCGTGATCGTCCGCTCGACCACCCTCGGTGCCGGTGCCGACACGACAGTGGCAACACTGACGATCTCGAACACATCGCTGGGGCGCTTTGGTGGGCTGGTTCTCAGTGAAGCGAACAGCGTGCCGTTGTCCAACGCACGCGTCACGGTTCGCCGATCCGACAGCTCGGTCGCCGACGTCATCAATACCGGCGTCGATGGTCGCTTCACCTCGAATACGTTGCCGTCCGGCACATACGCCGTGTCCTTCGAAGCCCAAGGGTTCGTCGCCACGACGCTCGTCAACCAGATTCTCACCGTCGGCGGAAGCACGCAGATCACTACGCTGCAAACGGTCCGGATGGTGTCGAGTGGTTCTGGTTTCAGCAGCATTTTCGGAGCCGTTCGCGACGCGACCACAAATGCCGCTGTGGCCGGTGCGACGATCGAGCTACGGCAGGGCGGGAACAACACTACGGGCAACCCGGTGGCCACCACCACCTCCAACGCCGGCGGGTCATATTCGTTTCAGTCTCAGCCAGCTGGGACGTACACGGTGCTCGCCGTCAGACAAGGCTACACCCCAAGCGCTGTCACCGTCACCGCCTTTGGTACGAGCTCCAGTGCGCCGCTGATCTTCCTCTCGTCCGGCTCCGGTAACATTGCGTGGCGTTTCGTGCTGTCATGGGGCGCCAGTCCTTCGGATCTCGACGCGAACCTGACGGGGCCGATTCCCAATTCGCAGTCTCGCTTCCATGTCTACTTCAGCACACGCGGCTCGAGTAGCGCGTCGCCGTTTACGGTGCTTGATGTCGACCAGGTGGATGGCTTGGGGCCAGAGACGATCACTATGGTGCAGCAATTCGCCGGCGTGTATCGCTACTACGTCAACAACTTCTCGTTGGAGACCGCACTGAGTACCTCCAATGCTCGTGTCGATGTGTACCGCGGCAGCACGTTCGTGAATCGGTTCTTCGTGCCCGCGGGCAGCGGCACTTACTGGACGGTACTCGAATTGGACGGGAACACGCTGACTCCCATCAACACACTCGGCACCGTGGCACCTCCGATTCGCTCACCGCTTTCGCGCTCGACTGGCGCCACGGGCAACGAGTGGTACGATCTGCAGCCGTGGCAGTGGTCGAAGTCGGCGCCTCCACGACGCCGCTAGCGCGGCGCGTCGTGCGACGGGCTGTTTAGCGCGGCAAACAGTTCAGGTCTGACAGAAGACGTTCGGCACTGGAGCGAAGTGCGCTCGAGGAGGAAGCCAGCGCTTGTGCGCGTTGCAGTATCGTGCAGGCGTTCTCGTTCTCGCCGAGGGTGGCGCGAGCGGTTCCGATGTAGAACAGTGCCCAGCCGCGATCCGTGTTGGTTGTAAGGCGCGGCGACAACGCGGTCAGTTCGCGAATCAACGTTGTTGCCTTCGCACGCTTCGTTGTCTCGTCGAGAGATCCGATGCCGGCCTCGGCTTCCTGCATCAGCCTCTCCAGTTCGTCAGATGCACTCGCAACCGCAGCTGATGTAGACGCCGGCTTGGGCGGACCATCCGCGCGACTCGGGGGCCGCCGCGCTGGTGATTCACCACTCGGAGCTGCTGCCGAATCGCGGGCAGCGAGATTGGAAGTACGGGCCAGCGAGCTGTCGGCGGTGTTCTGCGCAGTACTCGGAGCGACTACGGGAGCTGCAGGTGGTGCGCTGATCGGCACCGACGCGTCCGAAGACTCGCTGGAAACGATCGTGGCTGTCTTCGCGCCGCGTGTGCCCGCGCGAAACATGAAGAGCGCACCAACCGCGAGGACGGAGAGCACACCGCCCCACAGCGCCAGGCGCGCGACCCGTCGTGGCTGCGGTGCCAGGGTTGGCGACGCTTGCCGCGCTGACGACAGTCCCGGTGCGGCCGGCGCTGTTGAAAGCGTGGGCACCGGCACGCTGTCCACGATATCGGCAGCGGGTACCGCTTCGAGCGCCGTGGTCAGCTCGCGTGCGAACGCCAGCGCGGTTGCCGGACGCTCTGCGGGATCACGAACAAGCGTACGACTGAATAACGTCTGCAAGGCCTGAGGCCACGCCACCTCGGGAGCGGCCTCGATGAGCGTGCGTGGTAACACGGACAGTCGCGCCAGCATCTCCTCCTGCTCGGTTGGCCGCGCGAAAGGGCGCGATCCTGTGAGCATCGTAAACGCGAGCAGCGCGAGCGCATACACATCGCTCCGACCATCGAGCGTACCCCCCAACAGCTGCTCGGGGCTCATCCAGCGTGGAGAGCCGATCACGAACCCCGGCGCCGTACTTCCCGGGCCGTCGTTGCCCTCGAGCACCTTCGCAATACCGAAGTCCAGTACCTTCACGCGCAGACCGGCATCAGGTTCGTCGACGATCATGATGTTTTCCGGTTTGAGGTCGCGGTGCACGATCCCCAACCGATGTGCCGCATTCAGGCCTTCGGCGACCATGCTCGTGATGCTGGCCACCGCGACGACGTCGAGAGCACCGCGGTCATCGAGCAGTTGCGCCAGCGTGCGACCGTTCACGTACTCCATGATGAGGTACGCGCGCCCGTCCGCCATGAATCCGAAATCAGTCACGCGCGCGACGCGGTCGTGATTGATGCGACTGGCGGCCTCGGCTTCCCGGCGGAACCGCTGGACCGCGGTCTGATCGTCGTTGCGACTGTCTCGCAACACCTTGATCGCCACTTGCTGCGGCAGCCGCACGTCGCGTGCGAGGTAGACCGCACCCATGCCGCCTTCACCCAGCAGGTCCGTGACGACATAGCGCTCACACAGCAGTTCGCCGATGAGATCGTCGCCGATCACCGTGGAGCGCAGCGCCGCTCCGTCTCGTGGGCAGAAGGTCGTGGAGTCGGGAAACGTCGCTCCGCACATCAGGCACGTCTTGGACATCGGCGGTTCGGTACCCTCAGCGTGATGGGAGGCGTGGCGCGAACTTCAGGGAGCGATCGGGTCGCGTACGCTACTGCGCCACCTGAGGGGCGCAGGTGAAGCCGCCAAGCCACCCACGCTTCAACACGGGAGCACCCGAGGCGTCGAGAAACTCGAAGTCGATCACGACGGGCAGGGCGTTCTTGGCCTTCGGGGCCTGCCACGTGACATGCACGATGCGCCCGTTGGCTTCACTCGTTCCCTTGGCTACAAGGCGGAACAACGCCCACTCGCCCGACGCAGACGCCACGACCGTCGGTTTGCTTCGGCCGTACTGGGCTTCGATGGACGCCGTGTTGCCCTGCGGCAACTGCGGCCACGTGACGACGTTCTGCGGACTCTTCTCATTGAACCGAGACTCTTTGGGTCCGTGCCTGAAGATGACGAGTGGCGTCTCGTCGTTCGTTTCCGCGATCGCCGTCCAGCGCAGTCGGGGTGTGGGGTTGATGTCGTTGTACAGCGCATTCGAAACAATGGCGCCACGATTGAAGAACTCGACGAACTGCGGTAGCAGCGTCACGCCTTGTCGAGGTCTCGCGACCCAGCGGTTACCCTGCTTCTGCAGATACGGCGCGAGGCTCTCTTGATAGAACTGCCAGAACTTCCCCGTTCCTGGTGCGAACAGCGCGTTGACATCCGCCATCGTCGCTTCCGTCGTTGCATCGGGGTTGAACGGGTACTTGTTGAGCATGGGAGTCATCTCCATGCACAATCGTGAGTTCTTGTCGTTGAGCGCAGACGCCTGCGGACTGATCGAGGGCGGTGGTGGTGGAGCAGCAGCAGCCACCACGCGCGGCCCGCGTGGCCGACGCGACGCTGCGACACGCAACGCACCGTCCGCGCCATTGATCGGCTCGAGGAGCAACCGTTCCACCGGTTGGGCCATCGACGGCATAGTCGTGAGCTCGAACGCCTGCGCAATGCGTTTGGTGGCGGTGCGTGCGTTGGTGACGTTGACACCTGCCGCCAGCGCCGCCTTGTTCAGCTCCTCTGTCGAGGCACTGTCTCCGTCGTACGGGATGTTCGCCACCTGCGCGATCGCTCCCTGCAGCCCGAGCAACCCATCGACGTACGGCTGATTCTTCTCGGAAACGATGCGACCGACGATCTCCGGTGGCGTCACGGCGTGCACCGGCTGGAACCACACGCGCGACAGCGAATCGTCGTTGGTATTGACTGCGGTCACCTGCAAGAGCTCGAGCAGTGGCGAGTTGTTGTTGGCGATGACTTCGAGCTTGTTCGCGGCGTCCTTGAGCGACGAGGGGCGCACGACCACCGCACTCTGCACCACCTGGCGCCAGACTTCGGCATAGTTCTCGAGATAGCGCGTGCGCAACGCGAACTTGTCGATCCCGCTCGACTTCTCGTACTCACCGATGACCCAGATTTCGCCGTCGTACGTGCTGTCGCCGGCGAATCGCGCGGCCATGCGCTGTGCACCACGCGACGTAAACGAACCGGGTACCTCCAGCATCGACGTGAAGACGCCCGGCGTTTGGCGCAGTTTGAGCGGCGGCACTTCCTTGTCTGTGAGCGACAGCATGTTGCGATAGATCTGCTCACCGCCGGCAAACCGGTGGAGAAAGTCGCGCGTGCGATTGCGGAGCGGAAGGTCGGGATTTTTCGGCCACGGATTGTACGTGGGCAGTTCGGTCGCATAGAAGTCGAACTGCTGCAGGGCGAGCGTGATGACCTCCGCGTCGAGCGCCTGCGCGCGCTGCCCGCTTTCATACAACACGGGCGACAGAAACTCCTTGGTGCTTCGCGCCGACTCCGAGGTGGTGATCAGATACGCCTTGAGCCAGTTGTACGATCGGGAGTAGTCGTTGGTCGGTCCGGGCAACTCCGGGAGTGACTTGAGCGAATCCACCAGCGTGTTCCAACTGGACTGATACAGGGCAAGACGAAATCCTTCGTACCACACGGGTCGGGCGGCCTCGAACAGCGCGGGACCACGCCATAAGCCGAAGCGCATCGACCATGGCGGACCCTCCTGGACGTATCCGCGAATGGTGTCGAGTTGCGCACGCAGTACGTCCAGGCTGCGCAGCGCCTGCACGCTCGGATACGTGATGGATCCCGGCGTGTTGGGGATCACCGGCAGTGCGGCCACGCTGCGCGCGGCGGCTTCGACGCGTGCGGACAGGGCGCGATTGCGCAGCCACGACGTCGTCACCCCCGCCAGCAGGAGCGCGCTGGCGCCGATTGCCGCGCCGAGCATGATCCGCCGCGTCGACTGCACCTTCACGCCGCCGCGCGCCACCATCGCCGCGCTTGAATCGGCGAGCACTACATCACGCAAGAATCGATCGACGAACACCCACTCGGGCACTTTGCGCGACACGGCATGCCCGGTGGCCGCCTTCGCCGCGATCTCGCGCTCGTCGTAGTCACCGGGGATGTTCACCGATGCCTGCGGTACGATCGCCTTCGCCACGTCGGTCACGACCACCGGGCGCGCGCCGATGAAGTAGAACCCGCGGAGCTGCGGGCTCGAACCGAGCTGTGTCGGGCGACAGAGGTCCGTGAGAAACGCAGTAACCGCCGGAATCAACTTGCGCAGTTCGCGCGGCAACTCGTATGCGCTGTACCGGCGGTCTTGCAGATTCTCGCGGCCCAGTACGTTGACCCGGCGGAGCGCGACGCTGTCCACGAATTGGCGAAACGCAAACTCGAGACGCGGGGCGAGACGCTCGGTGTAGTTGCCGGCGTTGGCGACCGTGTCGAACGTGAGTGTGGCTCCCAACGGTGCCTTCAGTTCATCGCGCGTGAACACGGAAATCCACTGCTCGAACTGCGGGATTTTGTCCATGCGCGTGAACACCACATACACCGGCACTGCCAGCCCCAGTTCGCGCGACGTCTCAGCCAGCCGCTGGCGCAGCGTGTGCTGGAGTTCCTCGAGTTGCTTGCCGCCCGCACCGTCGTAGAACAGATCGATCGGCACACAGACCACGGCGGCCCGTGCGGCGGGTTCGCCCCGACCCAGCGCCGCGCGAATACGCGGCGCACGCAACGCGCGCGTGACCTTTGCCCAGCGCGCCACGTCGCCCAGCAACGTGCCACCCAACTCGGTGATCACGGATTGCTGCATGACCCACACGTTCACGGTCTTGGTGGGTTGCGGCGCTTCGTTGGGCGTGGTCGGTGCCAGCCCGGCAAGCAGTTCCGGCGCGCCACCCGAGCGCGCGACCAGCGACGTCTTGGCGCCGCCTTGCGGGCCGATGATCAGCACCATCGGTCTGTGCAAGAACGTGCCGCGCGGCAGTCGCGTGCTGGCCCCATGAATGGCCAAGAGCACGTCGTCGCCGGTGTCCATCGGCACATCTTCCTCGGGTCGCAAGTACCACAGTACCGCGCCCGCTGCCACCATCCCGAGGACGATCAAGCCGATCCGCAACACCCACTGTGCCGTGCTGTCGAGCGTCAGTGTGCGGTCAAGCACCACCGCCACGATCAGAAAAACCAACAACACGCCGGCCGCGATGATCCATCGCGTCGACGGTTTCTGCGTCACGACCGTCGCCGGCGTATTCATCTGGGGGTCGACACCGCGTTCGCGTAGGCGGACGCCGACACGAGCGCTCGAATACCTCGCGACGTGCTGCGAAGCATGAGGCCGTACGACACCCACAGGACGCATAGCAGAGTGGCACTGCCGATCGCCGCGATCGTCAGGCGCCGCATCCATGGATCGCGGTTGTCCACGCTGTCATTCGGCGGCACCCACGATGGCGCCAGATCACCGAGCGGCCCGCGCACCCGCGAGAGGCGCTCATCGACGCGCGCGGTGATCGCGTGGAGCTGTCCATTGTCCATCGTTCCATACTTGCCGTGAAAGCCAAGCAGTAGGCAGAGCTGGTGCACTTCGAGCAAGTCGGCGAGTTCGGGTGAGTCACCGCGTGCCAGTAGTTGTTCGATATGCTGAAAGACCCACTCGCCACCCATGTGCGCACCAAAGAGCTCATCCTGCAATGGCCGACGTGCCCACTCGGAGAACGCCGGGCTGCGCAGGTTCAAAACCGATTCGTCGAGAAACGCCACGACCGCGAAAATGGCGATCCGCGCGTCCTGTGCCGAAAAGCCCATGGCGATGGCATCCTGCTCCGCGCGGGCGAGCAGGCTCGTCACGTGAGCGCGAAATGCCATCGCGTCAGCGATGGGCTGACGGTTGGCGCGTAGGCGCACCACGGCGGTTATGAACTCCTGGAGCGCAATGGCCAAGCGCCCTGGAGCCGCCATCGTCGGAGCGGTCACGGTGTGATCCGGAAGGGAGTTATTCAGGAACGAGAATCGCGACTTCCAGATAAGCACCTGGAATCGCCTGCGGCACGTAGACTCCGATTTCCTGCGTCTTGGTCAGCGAGCCGACGCAGCCACCCGCCATCGTCAGCTCGAAATACGTGAGGTCCAACTTGGGCGCAATAGCCGATGGCGGAATCGGTACGTGCTCGGTGGGAAGACCGTTCCACGCGCGATTCACCAGTTCGAGCACATGTACACTCGCACACGTCTTCGTGAGTCGCTGCACGCGATCCACCAGGTCGGCGCGTCCGAGATCGGCGCGAATGCCAAGAAACCAACGGGCACCCGGTAAATAGCAGCGCGAGTCGCTGACGCGCGCCGAATGTAGAATATCGGCCGTTTGCTGCAGCGGGATCACCACGGCGCGCGTTGAGACGACGTCGTCGAGCTGGGTGCGAATGCGCTGTTCCAACGCGTCGAAGCAGGTCGTCAGGTCGTCGTGATCGTAATTCGGCAGACTGCGCGGCGTGCTCCCGATTGCAAACGTCGAGAGCGCGCCAGCCAGCCGCGAGATCTCCAGAAAGAGTTGCTCGGGGTGGGCGCTGCGCGTGAGCAGCAGGTGACGTAACGGAGCATCGGCGGAGCGCAGCGCGTGCAACAGCCATTGGGTGGCGAGCTCATTCCCGGCATATGCCGCCGCGCCGCCAACGGCGCCCGACGGCGCCTGCTTCAGCGACGCCGAAAGCGCTCCGCCTTTGACTTCGAGGAGCCCTACCAGTCGCCGCAACAGGTCCATCAGCCGTTCGCTCGAGCCGATCTGTAGCGTTGGTGGCACGTACATCGCGTCGATCTGGAATTGCCCTCGTCCATCGCGGCGCACGCGGGCAAAAGGCATGGCGACGACATCCTCGGTGACTTCTTCGTCCAGCAGGAAGTACAGATTGCGCGCGGCGAATCGCACCGCCAGCGGATCGGTGCCCGTGGCTTCGTCAACGACGCGTTCCTCTACTGCTTGATAACGCGTGGTCGGCCGCTGGTCTGGAATAGCGGACTCGACAGGAACGGTGCTGTCCGCGTCATCGCGGACGTTCGCCTCGTTGGTGCGCCACCGCGGAATCACGAGGTGAACGTCGTGGCTGTCACGGGTGGGAGAAAAGCGGGGGGCCAGGGCGAATGGCGCCGGCAGCGCGTCGCCGCCGGGTGTGTGCACCACCGTCCCGTCCGGCAGCACGCCACGCAGCAGCACCAGAGCGAGGGATCCGTTGCGGAGCGCATCCACGTCGAGCGCAACCGCCGACAGCCCGTAGGCAAACGGAAAGAGCAGATCGAGGGTGCGTGTCGTCTGGTCTTCCTGGTAACGACGTTGCGCCTGGAAGTGTTGCGGCGTGAGATGCATGCCGTCTTCCCAGACAACCCGACGCGCAGGAACGGAGGGCAGTTGCATGAGCGATGACCGGAGATTCACGGGAGACGTTCCGCGCCCTTCGCCACGGCGCATTGCGCTACGGGCGATGTTCGTGAACATATAGAGGAGTCTGACGGAATAATACAACGGCGGTCTGGTTGTCGCGTCACGCGGGCGCAGACTGGGCCAGTCTTCTGGGGACCCACAGATATGAGCGACGACTTCAGCGCCCGGTACCGCCTGCTCAAGTGCGTGCTGGTGGAAGACGGTATTCGCACACATAACGCGCAGCAGCTGCCGGACGGTCGCGTGGTGATGGTGCATATCGCTGATGCCGCCGGTCCCGACGAAGTGGATGCGTTGCGCTCGCAACTCGCGGAGCTGCCAACGACCGAACGGAGGAAGGTGCTCGAAACGGCGACGCTCCCCTCGGGGTTTGCCGTCGTCACCGAGTTTCTGCCGCCACCGCTTTCGTTCATCGGATGGCTGGGGGCCCAGCAGATCGATGGGTCCGCGCCGGTCACGGCTGACGACTTATCGCCGGTGACGCCATCCGCTCCACCCGCTGACCCGCCGGCCCTACTACCCAGCGCACCAGTGAGTGAGGCAACGGTGGTCGCGCCTCCGACCGGCTCGTTCACGATGATGTTCGGTCAGGTCGGCGTGGCCGCGCCGGCGCCGGCAGCGTCGGCAGCGCTTGTCATTCCACCAATGACCCCGGCGCCCGCGACCCCGGCGCCTGCCGCCGCGCCTGGCGAGTTTACGATGATGTTCTCGCCCGGCCCCGGCATCATGGACCAGGCTTCGCCAGTAACCGCCATGGCGGCGCCTTCGGCTGATTCGCTCGGCGCACCCGCCTCGCTCCCGCCGACCGTGCCCACTGTGAATCCTTCAGCGGCCGCCGCTGCGGCGGCTCCCTCGGAGGAGGCGCTTTCGCCGTTCCTCACGCCGTTCCTCACGCCGCTCCCGGTGCCCGACTTTGGCCCGCCCGCTCAAGAGGCTGCGCCTCCAATCGCGCCCCCAGTCGTCGTACCGCTGCCTCCGCCGCAGGCCGTCGTGACGCCGCCTCCAGCCGCGCTGCCGCCGTCGCCGGTCACGGCGGCCACATCGTTTGGCTACGACGATCTGCCACACGCACCGCCGGCTGCTCACAAACCGCCTGGCGATTTTACACTGATGTTCGGCGCACCGGAGACCGCCGCGCCGATGCCCGAGTCGGTGCGACCGTCGCCCATGCGGCAGGCGCCGCCGCCGACGTTTTCGCCGCTCACGCCAGAGCGCCGATTGGAGTCGCCGCCGGTTGAGCCGTTGCATCGGGTGATGTCGAATACTCCAAACTACGCAGCGGGCATTCAACAAGACGGCCCCTCGCCCATTGCGCCGAACGTCGTCGGTGGAGGACAGTTCTATGGCTTGCCGCCGCTGACCCCGCGTGCACCCGAGCCGCACTATCCGCCCGCGCACGCGTCCCCATTGTTCGCGAGCGAACGAAACCAGCTGGCGGGTCAGCCTGCGCCGCCGCCCGGCATCCTGCCGCCGCCCATCTTTGGAACGGGAAGTTCAACGCCGCTGTCAGCGCTCGGCGGAGCGGCTCCGCTGGTCAATGCGAGCGCCGGGCCAAGCGATTTTACACAGCTCATTTCCCGGGCCGCCGAGCCGGTCGTTCCGGCGCTGGCCCCCATGGTCGCGGCGAATACGGGGCGTGCATCGACGTCCGCGAAACGCCGCATGCCGACGGGGTTGATCATCGTCATCAACGCGGTCCTGCTCATTGCGACGTTGCTGCTGTTCTTCGTGCTCCGTCGTCCAGTACCGACGCGAGCGCAACTGACGCCGGCACGTCCAGTCATGCCCAACATACCAAGCGCCCCCAAGATTCCCCTTCCCACACCCCGCTGACAGCGCGACTCATCCTTGGCCGGAGGTGTTGCGGCCACTCGCGGGCGCGCTACTTGAGCAAAATGACCAGCTCAAACCGCGCGTCAGCGAGTCCTTCGGGAACGTACACGGCAAGATTGCGCGCTTGCGCAATCGCGTCCCACGCGCCTCCCGCTTTGGCCACCGAGAAATATTGGAAGTCGAGTTGCACCGGCACCGCACCCGGCGGCGCCGAAATGTGCGTGAGTTCCATACCGGGAAGCGCTTGGCGGACGAGTGTCTCGACCACGTCGGCCGAGCCGACTTTACAGCCCTGCAGTACCCGCGTAATCAGCTCTTGCTGACGAACCCGCGACGTGACCGCAAGAAACCACTGCGGGGCGTCGAGCCACTTGGTTTGTTCGATGGCGACGGCGTGCAAGGTTGGTCGAATGACCTTGAGTGGCAGCGACACGACCGCGTCGACAATCGCGCCGTCGAGCAATTCGTACAATCGCCGCTCGAGCTCGAAGAACACGTCGCCAAGACGGAGATGATCGTACGCGGGCAGCGAGCGCGCGTCGGCCGTAATGGCAAAGGTCGACAGTGCGCCGACCAGCGCGATCATCTGCTCCCACAACAGCGAAGGATGCCCCTGTCGCGTTTCGTGCAGATGGCGCACGCCGGGGAAGTGCGTGTTGACGGTGTAGAGCAGCCAGAAGGCGCCGACATCGGCTACGGAAAAATCTGACAGTCCCACGTTCCGTTGCCGACGACTGCCGGCGAGGGACGCCCCACGGGCGGCCAGCCGTTCGACCAAACGGCGCGCCATGTTCATGAGAACGTCGCTCGCCGCGAAATCGAGTACTGGCGGGACAAAGGTGTGATCGAATGCCAGCGCGCCGGTGTCGCTGCGTACGATCCGCGCCACGGGCAGGGTTGTGAACCCTTCTCTGTTTTCGCCTTCTAGCAGCAGGCGAAGACTCGGCGGGGCCACTTGAATCGGTCGCTCGGTCAAACCGGTGGTTTCGTCGCGCATCAACTGTTCATCCGACTGCCATCGGGCGACGGCATGGTCGGTAGCCCGCACGACATTGCGAGCGCCCGGCCGGTATTCGGGGACCGCGAGGTAGGCCGTGATGCTGCGCTGGTCGGGCGCAAAGGCATCGGCAACCGGTTTCGCCGGAGGCGTGGGACCAGCCTCCGGCGCGTCAAACAAGAGCCCATCTGGGAATCGACCAGCCGCGCTGTTGACGACCAACGTTCCAGCTGAGAGTGCCGCGTGGTCGAAGAGCAGGTGCGAGAACCCCCACGGGCAAAACATGAGTGCGCCAACCTGGAAGGCCAGGGTGTCTTCATGATGGCGATCCTGCGCCTGCAGGTGCTGCGGCGTGAGCAGGACGCCTTTAGTCCATAGAACGGGCTGCATGTGTCGCATCGCCACAACCTAGTTCGGCATCCGCACCGGTGTTAGAGGTCTGGTCAGCGAAAGCGCATGATCCCTTTTGCAACGGTTTTGCGCGTGTCTGGTAAGGGAGTGCCGTTTCGCTTGACATTGCCAAGCCGCCATCCCAAGATAGGCCTCAATTCATATCACCAATCCGCCCGTTCCACTACGTACGCGTCTCGAGCCGGAGTCGTCCCATGGCCGAAAGTACCCAGAAGAAGCTTGAACGTATCCGCCCTCCCCGGATCCAGATTTCATACGAGGTCGAAACCGGCGGCGCCATTGAGATGAAGGAGTTGCCCTTTTTGATGGGCGTACTTGGCGATTTCAGTGGGCATCAGGTCGAGCCGCTGCCTCGTCTGAAGGACCGCAAGTTCATCGAGCTGTCGCCGGAAAACTTCGACGAAACGCTCGCCAGCATGAAACCGCGGCTGCAGTTTCACGTTGAAAACAAGCTCAGCGACGACGACAACGCCGGAAAACTCGGCGTTGAGCTCAATTTCCGCAGCTTGGATGATTTCTCGCCCGACGCCGTCGCGCGACAGGTCAAGCCGCTGCGGGACCTGCTCGAACTTCGCACCGAGCTGGCCAACCTGCGCGCGAACCTGCAGACCAACGAGAAGCTGGACGATGTGCTCCAGCAGACGCTGGGCGACAAGGAAAAGATGGCGAAGCTGAAAGCTGAACTCGGTCTGGAGAGCTGACGATGGCACAAACCGGGAAGGCGAGCACGGCCGCACAGTCTGTCACGACCGACGGCGATCTGTCGCTGCTCGACGAGATCGTCGAACAGGGGCGCATGGGCAAAGACGCCGAGTCGAAGAGTCGCGGCAAAGACTTGGTGAAGCGATTCGTGTCGGAAGTGCTCGAAGGGTCGATGTCGGTGAACCGTGACACCGAAACGATGATCAACGCGCGCATCGCGCAGATCGATCATCTGCTGTCGTTGCAGCTGAATGAAATCATGCATCACCCCGACTTCCAGCGGCTCGAGGGGTCATGGCGCGGACTCAAGTACCTGATGAACCAGAGCGAAACGGGCCCGATGCTCAAGGTGAAGGTCTTGAACGTGTCGAAGAAGGATCTGCTGCGCGATTTGCAGCGGGCGCCTGAATTCGATCAGAGCGCGCTCTTCAAGAAAGTGTATGAAGAGGAGTACGGCGTGTTTGGCGGCACGCCCTTCGGTGCCATGCTCGGCGACTACTACTTCGACAAGAGCGGCCAGGATATTGAACTGCTCGAGAAGATTTCCAACGTGGCGGCAGCCGCCCACGCGCCGTTCATGACGGCGGCGTCGCACGAGATGATGAGCATGGATAGCTTTACCGAGCTCGATTCACCCCGCGATCTCGCCAAGATCTTCGACAACACCGAGTACGCGAAGTGGAAAGGGTTCCGCGCGAGCGAAGATTCGCGGTACGTCGCGCTCACCGCGCCGCGTATCCTGCTCCGTGAGCCATACGGTAGCGCGACCGTGCCCATCGAAACGTTCAACTACGAAGAACGCGTTGACGGGACCAATCACGGCCATTACCTCTGGGGCAACGCGGCCTATGCACTGGCCGCGAACGTGAACAAAGCCTTCTTGATGTATGGCTGGACCGCGTCCATTCGCGGCGTGGAAAGTGGCGGACTCGTCGAGCAGCTGCCGATCCACCACTTCCGCACCGAGTCGGGCGAGATTGCCATGAAGTGCCCCGCCGAAGTGCAGATCACCGATCGGCGTGAGAAAGAACTGGCCGATCTCGGGTTCGCCCCGATCGTCCACCAGAAGAACACCGCCAACGCGGCCTTCTTCTCGGTGCAGAGTGCGCAGAAACCAAAGATCTCCGACGATCCGTTAGCGAGCGCGAGCGCACGCTTGTCCGCCCAACTGCCCTACATCTTCAGCACGTCGCGCTTCGCGCACTACCTCAAGGTGATGATGCGCGACAAAATCGGCGGTTATACGTCCCGCGCTGATGCCGAAGCATTCCTGAATCGCTGGATTCAGAACTACGTGGCGCCGACGAACGCCAACGCGGCGATGAAATCAAAGCTCCCACTCTCGCACGCTCGCATCGACGTGATGGATGTGCCGGGTAAACCCGGTGTGTATCGCGCCGTGGCGTTCCTGAAGCCGCATTTCCAGCTCGACGAGATGAGCATCTCGATGCGGCTGGTGGCCGATCTGCCAGCGCCAGCCAAGTAGTTCTGTTCGCGTTGTTGCACGCCCTCCCCAACATTCCTCTCACACGGAGTTGAACGATGGCATTCGATACGTTCCTTTTCCTCTTGGGCGTCGACGGCGAGTCCACCGCCACGATAGCCCAGCCGCCGCTTCCCAGTAAAGCGTTTGAAATCACCAGCTGGAGCTTCGGTGCGTCGAATCCGTCGACAGTCGGCTCCGGCAAAAGCGGTTTGTCCGCCGGCAAAGTGCAGATCAGCTCATTCAACGTCAACAAGAAGAGCGAGAACGCGAGCCCGGTGCTCTTTCAGAACTGTTGCACCGGCCAGCATATCGAAAAGGCCTCGCTCATCATGCGCAAAGCCGCTGGTGGGGCGAACAAGCAGATGACGTTCTTGCAGTACGATTTCACGCATGTGATGGTGGACAGTATTCACTGGTCGGGTTCGGCCGGCGGTGACGACACACCGATGGAATCTATTTCATTCGCGTTCGCGACCGTCAGCATCAAGAACATGCAGCAGAACATGAAAACCGGCCTTATGGAGACGGGTAACGGTGCGCAGTGGGATATCACCAAGATCACGCAGTAAGCAGCCATGTCGAACACTTCCACAGCGGTCGCCGCATCCCTGTTCGCGAGTGGTCGCGTGGAAGAGGCGATTGCGCAGCTCAGCAATGAGCTGCGCAGTCACCCGACGGATCCGCAACTTCGCAGTTTTCTATTTGAGCTGTTGAGCTTTGTCGGCGACTACACCCGCGCCGACAAGCAACTCGCGGCACTTGCTTCGGGCAGCCCGAATGTCGAAGCAGGTGTCGCGATGTACCGCGCGGCTCTCGAAGGCGAGCGCATTCGCGAACACATGTTCGACACGGGCGACTTTCCACGTGGCGATGCGCCGGCATCCGGGGGTGGTACTCTTGAAGGCGCCGCGTTCGGCGACATCGTCGATGGCGATCCTCGTCTTGGTCCACGCCTCGAAGTGATTGCGGGTGGACGGTATCTCTGGATACCGTTCGCGCATCTCGCCTCCGTGGTCATCGAGGCGCCGACCCGTCTGCGCGACTTGCGCTGGCTCTCCGCGCGCATCGCGACCAACGCCAGCGTCAAGAACCTCGAGCTGGGTGAAGTCCTGCTCCCGGCTGTGACACCGGCGATTTGGCGTCATCAGGACAAAGAACTCCAGCTCGGTCGCGCCACCGACTGGGAAGAATGGGGCGACGGTGACTATCTTCCACTCGGCCAGAAGGTCCTGCGCATCGACGAAAAAATCGTGCCGCTCGTGGACGTGCGCACGCTCGTGTTCACCGCACCGTCTTGATCAACTCGCCGGCAACGTCGCCACGAAACACTTCGCACTGAACCCACCGTCATGCCAGTCAACAGCGAGCTCGTAGCGCGCTTGCTCCAACCCATTCGCAGCGATGCGCCATCGGGTGTTGATCTGCGCTACGATGGGCGTGTGGATACGATCAAGGAAGCGCGCCGCGAAGAGCTCGATATCCCGAGCAACAACGCCGAGGCCAGACGTAAGCTCGCGGAGTGGCCGCAGGTGGTTGCCCTCAGTACGAAGCTGCTGACGGAGGAAACGAAGGACCTGCAACTCGCCGCGTGGCTCACTGAAGGCCTCTTGCATGTCGACGGCTATGCGGGATTTGCCAGCGGTCTGACCGTGTTACACGGATTGCTCGATCAGTTCTGGGAATCCGTGTTTCCACTGGCGGAAGACGGCGACGATGAAGCGCGCATGGGTCCTCTGGAATGGATCGGCGCCAAGTTGCCGATTCCCTTGCGCATGGCACGGTTTGGCCCCACCAACCTGTCGTTTCTGCAAATCGACACGTCCCGTGAAATTCCGACGGACATCGACGCGGAGCAGAGCCAAGAGAAGCGCGACACACGCGCGTCCGCGTTGGCGCAGGGAAAGTTTCCGCCTGAGATGGTGGATGCGGCGCTGGCGTCGCTCGACAAAGTGGCGCTGCGCGCAATCATTGCCGACCTCGATGCACTGCGCTTAGCCGCCCTTGCGCTCGAGAAGATTGCCGACGCCCGATTTGGATCCGAGGCGCCGTCGCTCCTGAGCGTTCGCAATACGGCCGACGAAATCAAACGATTCTGCGCCACGCAACTCGCTCGAAAGCTCGAAGCAGATCCTGATCCGGATATCGTCGACGGGGCGGCTGAGATTGCAGATGGCGTCGACGCCGAGGGCCAGCCCATCAGCGTCGAACCTGTGAACCGCGCTGACGCGATGCATCGCTTGGGGGTCATCGCCCGCTGGCTGCGTGCCGATGACGCGACCAATCCCGCACCGTATTTACTGGTGCGCGGTGTGCGATGGGGCGAACTCCGTGCCAACGCGCCAGCGATCGATCCCAAGCTGCTGGAAGCCCCGCCCACGGCGACTCGTTCGCGCCTCAAGTCGCTGCTGCTCGATGGGAAGTGGGCCGAACTTCTCGAACACTCCGAAGCGCTCATGGCACTGGCGGCCGGCCGCGGCTGGCTCGATCTGCAGCGGTACGTCTTGACCGCGTGTGCGAATCTTGGCGGAAACTATGATGCGACCGCGGCCGTGATTCGCAGTGAACTTCGCGCCCTGCTCGTGGCACTCCCGCAGCTCTCCGGGATGACGCTCATGGACGATACGCCAACGGCAAACGAGGAAACGCGTGCGTGGTTGTCGGCCGATGGGTTGCAGTCATCCGGCGACGTGGTGGCCGACGGTGCGGCACGCGTCGATCACGCGGCTTCGCCAGACGACTCGACCACGAGCGACACCGCCAACGTGCTGGCGGACGCCCTCGAAGACGACGCGTCGGCGGCGCAGCAAAGGGGATTTTCTCGGCAACGCGCGATTCGTCGATCGTCGCCGCGCGGCCGTGATACCTTCGACACGGCGTGCGGCGAACTGGCGCAGAACCGACCCAACAAGGCGATCGAGCTCTTGATGCTCGAACTCGCACGCGATCAGTCGGCTCGCGGACGTATGGTGCGGCAGACCCAGATCGCCTACATCATGGTCGAGGCCGGCCTCGATGCGGTTGCGCAACCGATCCTGCAGCGCATTATCGAAACCATCGACGAACGCAATCTCGAGCAGTGGGAATCCGGACCACTCGTGGCACAGCCGATGGCGCTCATGTGCCGCGTCCTCGATCGGACCGGTGGCGACGAAACCACGCGTTACGACTTGTATCTCCGGGTATGTCGACTCGATCCGCTTCAGGCGCTGTCGTTGCCGGCACGATGATCGTGAGCCGCTAGCTCATGGCCAGAACAGAGCTCGATCGCGCGGTCCAACCGTCACTCCTGGACCGGCTCACGGACGAAGCCCCCCGCGAGCTGGCCGACCGGGCGACCACACGCGAGGCCTCCGCGCGCGCCTTCCGCGCGTCTGTACACCGCGATGTGGAAGCGCTGCTCAACACGCGCCGCACTATGGTGCATCCGACGGAGCATCAGCCGGAAGTCACACAATCGGTGCATCAGTACGGTCTCCCCGATATGATCGGAATTCCGCTGTCGGTTATGGCGGGTCGTCAGCGCCTTTCTGAAGAAGTGCTCGATACGCTTCGCCGTTTTGAGCCGCGACTGGCCAATATTCAGGTTCTGCTCAGCGATCAGACGGAAGGCTTGGTGCCACAGTTGCGTTTTTCCATCTCGGCCACGCTGCTCATGGACCCTAGTCCTGAGCAGGTCCTGTTCGATACGGTCCTCGAAGTGGCAACCGGCGTCTACGAAGTGGACGACAAGTCCTGATGCAAGACGATCTACTGTTGTACTACGAACGCGAGCTGACCTATCTGCGCAAGATGGGAGCGGAGTTCGCGCAACGGTATCCCAAGGTGGCGTCGCGCCTGCAGCTCGAGGCAAGCAAGACGGAGGATCCGCACGTTGAGCGGTTGCTGGAAGGCTTCGCGTTTCTGGCCGCCCGCGTGCATCGTCGACTCGATGATGACTTTCCGGAGATTTCGGAGAGTCTGCTCGAGATTCTCCATCCGCAGCTCGTGCGTCCCGTGCCGTCGATGTGCATCGTCGATATGCCGCTCGATCCGGCGTTGGGCCGTCTCCCGAATGGCTATCGCGTCAAACGCGGCAGCACGTTGCTGTCACGCCCCGTTCAAGGTGTGCCGTGCGCTTTTCGCACGAGTTACGACACCACGATTTGGCCGCTGCGCGTGTCGTCCGCCGAGTGGACGACGGTGGACCGCGCGGCGCCTGGTGTCCGTGTTCGGGACGCCGTCGGCGCGATCCGACTCGAGATTCAAGCTTATGAGGGCATGAATCTCAAAGACCTTTCCATGGACGCGCTGCGATTGCATTTCGCCGGTGACGCCGCCGTGGCGGACACGACGTACGAGCTCTTGCTCAACAACGTCGCCCAAGTGGTCGTGCGGAATCCCGATCGCCCGTCGCAGTCACCGGTGCTGCTCGGGAGTCGCTGCGTCACGCCGCTCGGCTTCGAGCCTGACGAGCTGATGCTGCCGTATCCGAACCGTGCGTTTGCCGGATACAGTCTGCTGCTGGAGTTGTTCACCTTTCCCGAGAAGTTTCACTTCGCCGAAGTGAGCGGGTTTGGCGCGGCGCTCCGCACGCTTGGCGCCATGTCGCGCGTCGAACTGACGTTCGTGCTCTCGCCGTTCGAACGCGCCGACCGACGACAGGCGTTGGAGCTTGGGATATCGGCAAAGTTGTTTCGCACAGCCGCCGTGCCCGCGGTCAATCTGTTCGAGGAGACGGCAGAGCCCATCCTGTTGACCGAGCGAACCTTCGAGCATGTGGTGATCGCCGACCTGCGGCGCCGGCTCGAAGTCGAGGTGTGGTCGATCGATACCGTGAAGTTGGTCGAGAACGGGGCCACCACCGTGCGCGAAGTGGCGCCGCTGTATTCCCACAAGCACGGTGCGACGGGTTCGGAGAACGAGGTCTTTTGGCATGCGACTCGGCGCGCGTCCGAGTGGCGCACGGATCGCGGCACCGATCTCCATCTCACGTTCATGGACCTCAGCGGCGAGATCCGCGTACCGGACGTCGACGTGGCATCTCTCAAGGTCACCTGCTTCAACGGTGATCTGCCCAGTCGCTTGCCATTCGGCGTCGATGAGCGTGGGGACTTTGAATTGGTGGGCGGTGGACCCATTCCCAATATTTCGTGCATCGTCACTCCCACGCGTTCGGTGCAGCCGGCACTCGGTAGTCCGCTGTTGTGGCGCATGATCTCGTCACTGTCGCTCAACCACCTTTCCATCGCCGACGGCTCGCCGAACGCGCTGCAAGAGCTGCTGCGACTGCACAACGTGAGCAATGCGCTGAGTGCCGACCAGCGCATCGATGGACTGATCGGTGTGCGTGGGTCGCCGGCGTTTGCCCGCGTCTCGAGTGAGCACGGCATTGCGTTCGCACGCGGACGCCGCATAGCGCTCGAATTCGACGAAGAGAAGTATCCGGGTGGCGGCATGTTCTTGTTTGCGAGTGTGCTGGAGCGCTTTCTTGCCCTTTACACCTCGATGAACAGTTTCACGCAGGTCACGGTGCAATCGCGGCAACGTCGCCGTCAGGTGGCCGAGTGGCCAGCGCGCGCTGGGTGGCGCGCGTTGCTGTGAATACGCAGTCGATGGAGCACGCGCTGCCGGAGCCGGTGCCACGTGCTGCCACGGGCCCGGCCGCCGACGCGCTCAAAAAGAGCCTCGAGCGCGATGCGTCCGGCTTCGATTTTGTGCAGGCAATGCGGCTCCTCATGCGCCTCTACCCCGACCGCAGCGCGCTCGGCGCGTGGGAAGATCCGCGCGGTGAGGTGGTGCGCCTCTCCGTGCCGCCGACGCTGTCGTTTCCGCCCGCTGAAATCGCGCGCTTGGAGTTACCGGACGAACCCGACGATGACGATGACGATCCGCTTTCGTTCGGTCGTGAACGACGCGAGCAGGCCAAAATGGCGGTACGATTTTTCGGCCTCACTGGTCCGCAAGGTGTGTTGCCTCACGTCTACACCGAGCACGCGTCATTCCGTGCGCGCGCACGGGATACGGCGTTTCGTGACTTCCTCGACCTGTTTCACCATCGGGCGCTGTCGCTGTTTTACCGGGCGTGGGAGCGGCACCACACGACCGTGCCAGCGGAGCGGGGCGCCGAGGATCGGGTGCAGCATCACTTGCTGGATCTCGTCGGTGTCGGCACCGAGGAAACACGCAAGCGCTCGACGCTGTCAACCGGCACACTGGCGTACTACGCGGGCCTGTTGGCGATGCGAACGCGGCCTGCGGTGGGGCTCGCGCAGCTGGTCGCAGACTACTTCCGCATTCCCGCCGCGATCGAGCAGTTCGTGGGAGAGTGGCAGCCGATTCGCGGGGGCGGCCAGGTCTGCGTCGGGGCGGAAGATCTGGATGGACGGCTAGGTGCCGGCGTGATGGGCGACGCCGTCTACGATCCGATGGCCTTGGTTCGACTTCGCCTCGGACCGCTTACGCGCACGCAGTTCGACGCGTTTCTTCCGGGAGGACGTGATCACGCCACCCTCCAGCAGCTGGCTCGCTTCTACGCAGATGATCAGGTCGGTATTTCTGTGCAGCTCGTGCTCGCGCGCGACGAGGTTCCCGGTGCACAATTGAGTTCCCTCGGCGCGCCGTCGCTCGGGTTCGGGACGTGGCTTCGCGCAAAACATCGGATGCGCGATGCCGACGACGTGCAATTCAAACTGGGCTGACACTTCCCTTCATCGGCACACGCCGCGGATACGTCATGAGTGTGAACCTACGTGGTCTGATCGCGAAGCTGAATGCACAAACGCGCGGCGGCATCGAGGCCGCTGCTGGCGTCTGCCTTTCACGCACGCACTACGATATCGAAATCGAGCACTTCCTGTTGAAGCTGCTCGATGTCACCGATTCCGACCTTGCCACGATCGTCAAGCACTTTGGCGTCAATCGTTCGCGGCTCGCTGACGACTTGTCGCGTGCGCTCGACAAGTTGAAGTCGGGTAATGCGCGAACGCCGAACTTGAGTCCATCGCTGGTGCGGTTGCTCAGCGAGGCATGGTTGCAGGGATCGGTGGAGTTCGGAGCGCCGCGCGTGCGAACCGGGCATTGCGTACTGGCACTGGTCTCGGTGCCGGAGCTGTCGCGTATGGCCTTCGACATCAGCCACGAACTCGAGAAGATCGCCGCTGAGGTGCTGAAGAAGGATTTTCTCGCGATCACGGTCGGGTCGGCCGAAGCGTCGGCGGAGATCGGGTCCATCGACTCGATGGCATCCACCGCGAGTGCTTCGCCAAGCGGCGAGCCGACGAAAGCCGGCGGGCGGACCCCGAATCTCGATCAGTACACCGTCGACCTCACGGCCAACGCCAAGGCCGGCAAGATCGACCCGGTGCTGGGCCGCGACGTGGAGGTGCGCCAGGTCGTCGATATCCTGACGCGGCGGCGTCAGAACAATCCGATTCTCGTTGGCGAAGCCGGCGTCGGCAAGACGGCGGTGGTTGAAGGATTCGCCCGTCGGATCGCCGAGGGCGACGTGCCGCCTCCGTTGCGCAATGTGTCGCTGCGGTCCCTCGATCTGGCGATGCTGCAAGCGGGTGCTGGCGTCAAAGGTGAATTCGAGAATCGCTTGAAGGGATTGATCGCCGAGGTGAAGAATTCGCCGACGCCGATCATTTTGTTCATCGACGAGGCGCACACCATGATCGGCGCCGGTGGTGCCGCTGGGCAGAACGACGCCGCCAACCTGCTCAAGCCGGCCTTGGCCCGCGGCGAATTGCGCACGATCGCCGCTACCACGTGGAGCGAATACAAGAAGTTCTTCGAGAAGGATCCGGCACTGTCGCGTCGGTTTCAGCTGGTCAAAGTGGATGAGCCAACCGAAGACCTCTGTTTGCTCATGATGCGCGGCGTCGTGCCGGCGCTCGAGAAGCATCATCAGGTGCGCATTCTGGACAGCGGCACGGAGGCAGCCGTGCGGTTATCCCATCGATATTTGCCGGATCGCCAATTGCCTGACAAGGCCGTGAGTGTGCTCGACACAGCTTGCGCACGCCTGGCTCTTGGTCACAGCAGCACCCCAGGCGCTATCGAGGACGCGCGACGTACGCTCGACGACCTCGACCTCCAGAACCGTGTGCTGTCACGCGAGCAACGGGCCGGCGCTGATCATACCACGCGCCTCGCCTCCATTGCCAAACAGCGAGAACTCGTCACGGCGACGCTGCTGGCACTCGAAGTGCGCTGGACCACTGAGCGAGCGCTTGTCGAGAAGATCCACATCGTACGTGAGCAGTTGGAGAATGATGCCGCTACGGCGGAACAGGGTAGCGGCGATCAGCCCGTTACGGAGACCCTTCGCTCACAGCTTGCCGCCTACAACCTCGAACTGGACGCGCTGCAGGGCGAAACACCGCTCGTGCGCGGATTCGTCGATGCGTCGATCGTGGGCGAAGTGATTTCCGGGTGGACGGGAATTCCTGTCGGCAAGATGATGCGTGACGAACTGCGTACCATGCTCGAACTCGAGCAGCATCTTGGCGCGCGGGTGATCGGGCAGCAGCACGCGCTGATCGATATCGCACGTCGCGTGCGCACCTCGAAGGCCGGCATCGAGGATCCGGACAAGCCCAAGGGCGTTTTCATGCTGGTCGGTCCCAGCGGCGTCGGCAAGACTGAAACAGCGCTCGCGCTCTCCGATCTCCTGTACGGTGGCGAGCGCAACATCATTACGATCAACATGTCGGAGTTCCAGGAAGCCCACACTGTTTCCACGCTCAAGGGGTCACCGCCCGGGTACGTCGGCTACGGGGAAGGCGGTGTGCTCACCGAAGCCGTGCGTCGGCGTCCCTACAGTGTTGTGCTACTCGACGAGGTCGAGAAGGCGCACCCCGATGTGCTCGAGCTGTTCTTTCAGGTCTTCGACAAAGGGGTGATGGACGATGGCGAGGGGCGGACGATCAATTTCCGCAACAGCGTCATCATCCTGACGACGAATGCCGGCACAGAGACGATCATGAAGCTCACTGCCGATCCGGATACCATGCCGTTTCCCGACGCCATGGCGAAGGCGTTGAAGCCGGAGCTCGATGCGGTGTTCAAGCCGGCATTCCTCGGTCGCATGGTGATCGTGCCCTACTATCCCGTGCGTGATGAGAACCTGCGCCAGATCGTTCGACTCAAGGTCGGCAAGATCAAGCGGCGGTTACGTGAAACGCACGGCATCGAGCTCGAGCATGACGAAACGCTCATCGTGCAGATTGCCGCACGGTGCACGGAAGTCGAGAGCGGTGCGCGCAACGTGGACAACATCTTGAGCAATACCGTTCTTCCGGAGATTTCGCGTCTGCTGCTCGCGTCGATGGCTGAAGGGCTACGCCCGTCGGCGTTGCGCGTGGACGTGGGCGTCGATGGCGACTTCACGTACGCGCCTGTGGTGAACTCTGCGCCTGCATAAGGCGCAGTTCCCCGGGCACTCCCTTCGAGGCCTCGCATGCCAGATTGGTCACAAGAAGGCCGGCCGTTTCGCGTCTATACGACCCTGGGCCCGGACGCGTTGCTGCTCACCGCGTTTCGCGGTGAGGAGCGAATTTCGCAGCTCTACAGCTATACGGTCTCCGCGATCAGCAAACGCGCGGATATCGAGCCCAAAGAGCTGTTGCTCAAGCCGGTGCACCTCACCCTCCGTCTGTCGGACAAGTCGGATCGCACCATTCATGGCATTGTCAGCCGGCTGACACGCGGGAGCACGGCTCCATATGGCTATTCAGCGTACGAGATCGAGATCGTCCCGCAGCAATGGGTGATGACGCTGGATACCGGATTCGCGATCTTCCAGAATAAGAGTGTGCGAGACATTGTCGATGAGCTGCTGAAGGGCACGTCGCACGAATGGAAGATGTTACGCACCCTCGACCCTCGGCCGTATTGCTTCCGGTACCGCGAGAGCCGGTGGAACTTCGTCGCGCGGCTGCTCGAACAAGAAGGGATCTGGTATCGGTTCGAGCACAAGGGCAGCAGTGACAAACTCGTGCTCGCCGACTCGGTTGCCTCGGCGAAGGCGCAGTGGGGCGTGACGAACTTGCAGTATACGGGTCCCGACGTGAAGGAGCATCGTCTGACGGATCTGCGTATGGACGCCGTCCCCTTCGTATCTGAAACGCGCGTGCGCAGCGCAAGTGAGTTTCTTCCGTCACAGAATGTGGGAGGTGTGACGCCTGCATCCGGAGACTTCAAGCCGCCGGCTGATCTGAAAGCATACCGCTTCGAGCAGCAGATGACGGAGCACCGTACCGGCATCGATCATAGCGGTGGCCTGACGCCGGCCGACGTGTCGAAGCTGCAACCGGACACGAACGTCTATTCGCGCCTGCGGCAGGAGCAGGTCGAGGCACATGCGGTACGGTATAGCGGCGACTCGCGTTATGTGGGAATGGAACCCGGTGCGCGGGTGAAGGTCGACGATCACCCCAATGCGAAGCTCAACGTTCCACTGTTCATCACGGGCGTGAAGCACAGCGGGAGTAACGGTTCCTACGACGCCGGGGACACGGTCGCACCCACGTACAAGAATTCCTTCGAGGCGATTCCGGCGGGTGTGCCATATCGTCCAGCGCTGGTGACGCCGTGGCCGGTAGTCGGGGGGGCGCACACGGGCGTCGTGGTGGGTCCGCCGGGTGAAGAGATCTATACTGACAAGCACGGCCGCGTGCAGGTCGTGATGAAGTGGGACCGCGACAACAACACCACGCTCGACTATGCATGCTGGATGCGTGTCGCGCAGGCGTTTGCGGGTAATCGCTACGGGATGGTGTTCCTGCCGCGCATCGGTCACGAGGTGATGGTCGAGTTTCTCGACGGGAACCCCGACAATCCGATCGTGGTCGGCAGTTTGTACAATGCCGACAATCTCCCGCCATGGGAGTTGCCCAAGAACAAGACCCAGACGGGCGTGCGTACCCACAGTTCGTTGAAAGGGACCACGCTGGAGAACTACAACGAGCTGCGTTTCGAAGATAAGAGCAAAGAGGAGCAGATTTACGTGCAGGCCGAAAAGGACCTGGACACGCTCGTCAAGAACAATGAAACGCGCCTCGTCAAGAACAATCGCGCGACCACGATTCACGTGAACGACGAGAAAACCGTCGACACGGGTCATGACTTCACGACCGTAAGTGAGGGCGAGCAGGATATCAAAGTCCTCAAGAACCAGCGGTCGTTGTATGTCAACAAAGACAACAACATCACCGTCGACGGCAGTGAGATCATCAAGGTCAAGGAAGACCGCAACGTCTCGATCGACGGCAACCAGTCTCACCGAATTCAGGGCAACAACTCGACGACGATCGATGGCCAGCAGGATTGTACGGTCGCCAGCGACGATACCAAGACCATTACCAGCGGCAATTCATCGCTCACGGTGCAACAGGGCAGTATGGCGATGGGTGCGTCGATCGGTAGCATCTCCATCACGGCCGGCATGGGCGCCGTCACGATCGAAGCGATGCAACAGATCGAAATCAGGGTTGGCGGAAGTTCGATCGTGATCGGGCCGGCCGGTGTGACGATCAAGGGTCCGATGGTTACGCTCGAGGGCGATGGACTTGCGCGGGTGAAGGCCCCTGTCACTCAGATCACCGGCGATGGTGTCGTCGTGATCAAGGGTGGCGTCACGCTGATCAACTGAGTGCGCGTCATATGTCTGCGCCAAACGTCATTG
>Ga0105047_10002266_pt1 | contig 34388 bp, 30 predicted proteins | sample MAT04_FD_78384 | JGI IMG/M metagenome (GOLD analysis project Ga0105047, IMG submission 78384) | Freshwater microbial communities from Lake Fryxell liftoff mats and glacier meltwater in Antarctica - MAT-04 (megahit assembly) | ecosystem: Environmental > Aquatic > Freshwater > Ice > Liftoff... | reverse complement strand
CGACCCGGCGCGGTGATACTGAGCAAGTTGGCCTGTCTGCTGGAGGCGATCAACCCGGGCACTTCCACAATGGCAGCAGTGGTGGAGTGGCCCTGAAGAAATTGAGCCGCATTTTCCACAATCAGGATGGATTTGCCCGGCGCAAGCGGAGCGTGAGTAAGGATCGAGGCGCTTGTGGCGAATTTTAGATGCGTCAGATCTAATGCGGTGTTTCCCACATTGCTCAGCTCATAAAAATCCGGGCCGACTCCTGTCAGCTTCAGGTTTTGAGGAAGGGTGCTAACATCGATCACCAGAACATCGTCGAACGTTCCGCCCCCCCAGTAATTGTAATTTGCCGAGGCAACAGCCGGGCCCGCCTCACTGAGTGAAGTTTCTCCCGGATCCGTCCACACAGTGGTCCATGCACCAGTTCCTCCGTAACCGGTATCTCTTATTTGAAACAATAAACCGGCGTCGGTTGCCTGGATGCGCAGTCCCTGACCGGGCGCAGCCTGCCTGAAGACCTCTTCGGCGGTGCTGCTGGTTGGTGAGTATGAACGATAAACGACCACACTAGAGCCCTCCCATCCGAAGGCGTATTGCGCGCCCGAGTAACCCCTACTGCAAGCATAGAGCCCGGCAAAATGCCCGTAACGCGCTGAGATATTCACCTGAATCAAACAGTTCGGGCCGGGAAGTGGACGCATGATGCGTGGAGCACAATAGGTTCCAATTTCCGCGCGGGGAAAAGGAAGAGGGCGCAATGTATCCATATCCAGTTTTCCTGAAACCCGCGTCACCGAGTAGGATGCATCCTCATCCTGAGGCTGGCTGGCGTTGTTGGCGTTATACACCTTCCAATATCCGCGCAACTGTGGAGCGGAAAATGGATCAAGATCATCCGGGCGTGCGATGGTAACTTGCTTCGCCAACGTGAATTCTTGGTCGAATTGGGGAATGCTGGCGCTAAAAGACACATCGTAAACCCCCGCCTTCGGGAATATCGCCCTGGCGAGCCGCTTGTCTTGCACTCCATAATCATTGGGCCAGTCGTGTGACACTGAGACGGTTTCGGGCCCTTGGAAGCTCCAAAGCGCATCAACGGGTTTTAGCGTGGAGTAAAAGTTTTCCGCTGCGCTAAACCAGATGTTTGCTCCTTCGATCGTGTCCAGGGTTGGGACGCTCTCATCCAGGGGATGTACCCGCAAGAATTGCCGCTGCACATAAATCCCCGGGGTTGCCGGGCGCTCACTCCAGGAAGGATAACGCTGAGTATCCAATGGATCATCCAATTGCAGGGAAGTGGTTGAATATCCCGTAGAGTAGGGATCGAAGCCGTATGGGCCGTAGCGAGCGATTGTTTTGCCACCGGCGTTAACAGTGAAATTATCGTCATAATAAGGATAGGGATTCGCTCCCGTCAGAGGTGCCGCAGGAATACTGGCTCCCCACTTTTGGTGAAAAGCGGCAACGTCATGCACGAGGATTATTGAGCAGTCCGGTGCGAGCACAATCCCCGTCGGGATGGACCAGGGCGAGGTTTCGCCCACAACATTGAGCCCATCGAGCAACAGGGTTTCGGAACCGAAATTGGTCACTTCGATGAAGTATGTGCCTACTTCTGTCAGCTTCAGATTTCGAACCAAGTCTGTAGAGAGAATCCCGCGCAGCATTCCAGGAGAAGGGATTCCAACAATCCAATCCGCATCTGCACGTCCAAAATCCTGGCGTTCTACCGACTGAGTCAGATCGCCGTTGATTGCCGAAGTGAACAGCTGCCTTTCCCAGGTAAACCAGTTGCCCTCGCTCACGGTTGAGAATGTGAGCGTTTCAGCGTCCAGGGGGAAACCCTCAGGAACTGCAATTGCCCGCAATGCGGGGCCGTATTTCAGACGAAATGCCGCGAGATCCTGCACCAGAATCACCGAGTGGAGCGGCTCCAATAGGGTATTGGCAGGTATCCCGGAGCTCTGGCCGCCGCCCGAAATCACCAGCGAATCCAAATAGAAGGTTTTGCCGCTGACATTGGTGAGTTCCATAAAATCACTGGCGACTTCAGTAAGCACCAAGCTGCCACCCAGGTTTCGATTGCCTTTATAGACGCCAGGGCTCGGTGCGGCCCCTTCCCATGGCCCGGAGGGGTTGTGCAAATCCACAGGCTGTCCCGTTTTGGTCCAGTCTCCGCCGATTACTGCAATCCATTTTCCGGAGTAAGTTTGGAATAAAGAATCCCCTCCCGCACTGTACCAATGCGTGTCGCTTACTCCCGGGAAATTTTCGCCGATGAGTTCGATCACCTGGTGTCCCTCTCCAAATTGCCCCCGATGCGCTTGCACATCGTGTGTGATCACTGCCGAGCAACCGGGCTGAAGAAAACTTCCAGGCGTGACCTTCCATTTGCCAACATCCCCCACAATGGAGAGATCATCGAGCAGCAGCGTTTTACGACCGATGTTGGTAATCTCGTGATAATAGTTGCCCATTTCGCTGATGGCTAGGGAGTCCTTCAATCGCACGGTATGCGTTCCCAACTTGTAAAATGAAGCGTAAGCAAAGGAAACCTGTGTATCGGCAGGTCCCGTAGCGAAAAGGGAAGCCCCATCCCAGTTTGGCGGGGCGTTCACGGTCAAAACACGCTGCCAGGCATCATTTTCATTCACTTCGAAGCAGAGGTATCCGCCACTGCGAACAATTCTTATTTTCGCAAAGGCAGATGAAAGGGGCCGCTCAAACAAGATACTGCTATCCGGTGCCTGGACCCGCAGCGTGCTTCCGTTCGCGATCCCAAACAGATGATAGTTTGGAAAATGATAATTGGTATCGCTGTGAGTTCTGAGTGCTACCCCGGCAAATGTGCCGGCTGGAGTTCCGTTGCAGGCAACACGGGTTTCTACTCCGCAGAGCGAATCGAGCCAGGGGCGCTCCATCCCACTGATCTCGGTGGTCGCCTGCGTCAGATGGAACATGAGCGAGCCCGGGATTGCGGTCAGCGAGTAACGCCGCCGATGATCGTTATTGAGCTTCCAATCGCCAGCGTTCCAAGCCGAGTTCAAGGTTGGCATATCGAAGCTGTCGATTGCTGTAAGCAAAAACGGCAAGTAAGTGCCGGGGGAAGGCAAAACGGGCCGCCAGTTTTCAACCGAGTGGAATGACGCGGTGTTTCCGGTGGGATCATTGACCTCCCATTGACTACCCGGTCCGAACAGGCTGGGCGTGCCTCCCGGTTGAAATTGAAAAAACGGTTCCGGTTCTCCGCTCACTCGCAGGGAAAATGCGGAGGATGGATTTGCGTAATCGAACCCGACTGGTTGCAGTTCAAACACCGGCTTGCCTGCACCGTAAGTCTGCGTAAAAGCCGCAGCGTTCGGAGCAAGCACCACGGATTGCCCGGGTGGAAGCAGAGTGGGGATTGGAAATGCTGTCTCCTGCACGATCAGTGTTGAAAGATCCACGGGTTGGAACCCCACATTGGTGAGCTCTCGGTAAGTGGGGCCGACTTCGGTGAGGCGCAGATTCGCAACGAGAGAGTTATCAACCGGTGGATTCGCATAACTGTCATGAGCGAACCAGAGTAGTGTCAGTGCTAGGACGGTCGAAGACACCAAAGTGCGCTTCGCCAATGCTGGGGATGTGTTCATGGGGGGGGGGTGGGGGATGAAAGCCTAGGGCTCTCACTTGCAATTTATATTATTTCCACATGTCCAAACCACCATCTGAAAATTATTACCCTATGATGTAACGAGCGTAAATGCAGCACGTTAGGAGCCCTTGCTTCGAATAGTTAGACTTGTAACATGATTGTTACATGCCTGAAACACAACTGGCGCTAGATGCTTTTTTTTTGCTACTAATCGCCATTAAATAGGTAGTGGTGATAAAAATAAACTTCGCGCATGAGGAACCGCATGCGTGGTTTCCACCCGCGATAGCGCGTGGTGGGAGTGGGAGAAGTGACGGCTTTGATGCCTAGTTCCGTCGCAATGAGTGAAGCCCGTTTTAAATGGAATGGGTCACTGATGATGACCGCCGTGTAAAGATCGTGGTCATTCATGATCCGCAGCGCTTCCGCAAGATTATGTTGGGTGGTGCGGGACGAGGTCTCGATTAAAATGTCTTCTGCGGCGACACCTTGAGCGACGGCGTAATCGCGGGCGACACTCGATTCAGCATGGGGGGCATTGGTTCCATAGCCACCTGTGAAAATGATCTTCCGGACAGTTCCCGCCCGGTAAAGGGTGATGGCGTGTTTGATGCGTTCTTCAAAAACAGGCGACGGTCTGGTGTCGTAAGCCGCCGCGCCCAGCACGATCGCGCAATCGGAATTTTGCGCGCGATCCTCTGAGCCAAAAGAAGAGATGCGCCAGGCGGTCAGTGCCAGCCAGGCGGAGACGATAAGGATTAAAGCCAGCGCCGTTCTTAAAATCCTGAACCAAAGTCCCCGCTTCTTTTTAAAGGTGCCGCCGGGTGCTGGTAGCTCTTCCGGTGTGCTCATGGAACAAGAATGGATTTTACCGCCGAGACGACCTCGTCGGCTTCGATGGCTTTCATGCAGCGGAAATCGATCGGGCATTCTCGGAGAAAGCACGGGCTGCAATCTACTTTCTTGCGCAGGACGACATGTCCATTACCGAGCGGACCGGTGAGGGTGGGTTCAGTGGAGCCGAAAATCGAGACAGTGGGCGTGCCGAGCATTGCGGCGAGATGCATGGTGCCGGTGTCGTTGGTGAGCAGGAGGCGGCTGTTGCGAAGGAGGGCGATGAGCTCGTCCAGGCTGGTTTTGCCGCACAGGTTTTGCACCGTCTCCACGCCAGCGAGGCGCTGGATTTCCTCCCCGATGGGGCGGTCTTTTTCGACTCCGACGAGAAGCCAGTCGCAGTCGTGGGTGGCACTGATTTGTCGGATGACTTCGGCGTAGCGTTCGGGGAGCCAGCGTTTGGCGGGGCCGTATTCCGCTCCTGGACAAAGCGCGATCTGGGTCCTGTCTTTTTGGCGTACTTTTTCGAGGTGCACGAAACAGTTTGCCGCCGTGATGCCTTCGATGTCCGCGCCGATGAATTTCGCCAACGCAAGATAATGACTCACCTGATGCACGGGCGTTGAGGAAGCGGGAGTCGTCGACTTTTTGCGTTTCTTCTTATCTCGGAAAATCTGGTTAAGAAACCACGTGCGAGGTGCGTGGCCGGGGAAGCCGACGCGACGCGGGATGTTCGCCAGCCAAGCTTCGAGCGCGCTGCGGATGCTGTTTGGAAAGACAATCGCCGCATCGAAGCGCTGCTGCTTCAGACCCTTTGCAAAATGGAGAAGAGTCAGTAGCCCCTTTATAGCCGGGAGCGTGAGGACTTCATCCACCTCCGGGATTTGCTTCCAGATCGCCTCCAGCTTCGCCGGGCAAACAACGGTGATATGTGCATCCGGGCGTCCTTTCTTGATCGCGATCACGGCAGGCATATTCATCACGGCATCGCCAAGCCAGTTTGAAGTGCGAACCAGAATTTTAAACGGCTGAAGGTGCTCCGAAGCGCGCTCGTCTGCGTAAACGACACCGCGCTTGTAAGTCGCTAGGAGAAATTTTGGGTTCGGTGTCTTCCAGCGGTTGTGAACCCAAAACCAGTCTGAAGGCTGACTGCGAATCTGGGCCGCGAGCGTGAGGTTGAGTTCGGCGGTCTGATGCGCGACATCGTTGCTGCGTGGAGCGAGCGGCGGGCTGATCACACAGCGCCAGCGTCCGATCCCGTCGGTATAAACGACGATGGGTAAAATGACCGCGCCCGTGCGTTGCGCGAGCGTGCAGGCGAGCGGAGAGGTGCTCGCGAGACGGTTGAACATCGGACACCAGATCCCGGCGTCTCCGGCATGTTGATCGATGAGCACACCCAGACCGCCATGTTTCCGCAGCAACTCGATGGCTTTATTAAAACCCTCCTTGCGCTCGAACAGCGCGAGACCGAATCGTCCGCGCGTAATCCGCACATGGGCGTCGAGGAAACGGTTTCCAAGCCGCTGATAAACCGTCCCGCAAGGGCGTCCCATAATGAAGGGCGAGATGAGCGCGAGAATTTCCCAGTTCCCAAGATGGCTGACCGTGAAGACGCAGCCGCGTCCTTTTAGCGCTTCGCTGCTCATGACCTCCAGCCCTTCTACGCTGACGACACCCATGAGATCGTCTTTGGTAAGGCGTGCGAGTTTGGGTCCGACGAGAAGATTGCCGCCGAGACTGGTGAAATGTTCGCGGGCGATTTGCTGCCTTTCCTTTAATGACTTTTCAGGAAAGGCGATTTTGAGATTGCGGAGCGCGACATGCCGGTAAGAGCGGAGCGTTGCCCAGGCGATCCAGCCGAGGAGGCGCCCGATACGGACGACAAGCTTGAGCGGCAGACAGCAAATGACCGCTTCGATAAGACGAATGATGCAATAGAGGATCCCGCTCATTGCTCCGTCTTCCAATACATTGCCCTGAACGGATGTTCATCGGTGATATTGCCCTGAATGCCGCCGAGACGATCGCTGTGAAAGGAGATGACAACGTAATTAAAGAGCGGACAGATCGGCGCATCGTCGTGCACTAGCAAGGTCTCGGCTGCGCGAAAGAGATCGAAGCGCTTGGTGGTATCCGGCTCCTTCGCTGCGTCGGCGATCAGTTGATCGTAACGCGGATTTCCCCAGCCGGTGTTATTATTACCGCTGCTTGTGACAAACATATCGAGAAACGTGTTGGGGTCTTTGTAGTCGCCCACCCATGACGAACGGCTCATGTCGTAATTAAGTGATCGCAAGCTGTTTTGGTAAACGGCCCATTCCTGTTTGCTCAGCTGAATTTGAATTCCGAGTTCCCGACTGAGCATGGCTTGTAACTCTACGGCAATCTTTTCATCCGTCTCCGAGCGGTTGGTGTAGAGGTAATGAATCACCGGGAGCCCTTTTCCGCCCGGGTAGCCAGCTTCGGTTAAAAACTGACGGGCTTGATCGAGGTTATACTTCAATCCTTCTGGCGGCTGATAGCCTGCGGTGCCGGGGGGGACAAAAGCATCGGCGGGTGGTTCCCCGGCTTGCGTGACCTTTTCAGTAATCAACGTCTTGTCGATCGCCATGGAAATGGCTTTTCGCACGCGCGCATCGTCGAAGGGCTTTTTCTGCACGTTGAAGCGGATAAAGTAAGTCGCGAGTATGGGGGTGGCGTGGTAGTCGGGGCGCTTTTTGAGTTCGCTAATGAGCGAAGTTGGCACCATGGATTTGTCGAGAATGACATCGGCGACCCCGCTGATGTAAAAATTGAAAGCAGTGTTGGGGGTGGGCGCTGGAATGACATCCACGGTGTTCATTTTCACAGCCGTATGGTTCCAGTAACTGGCGCTCTTTTTTAGCCGGATGCGGTCATTGAGACGCCATTCCTGCAAAGTAAAGGCACCGTTCCCGACCAGCCTGCTGACTTTCGTCCAGCTTGAGCCTTCGTGCTCCGCTTTTTCGACCGTGGCTCTATGCACGGGTAGCAGGGTGCAAAACGCGCATAGATCGAGAAAGTAAGGAGTCGGATTGCTGAGCTCCACGATGAGCGTGGATTTATCGGGAGTCCGGATGCCGACGCTGGCGGGATCGGGCATGGGCGTCTCCGTGCCGCCTGTTTGTGCGACACGGGCTTTTCCGATGGCGTCGGCATAGGCTTCTGCTCCACGGATGCTGAAGAGTTGGTATTTGTATTCCGCCTCCGGTTCCGAGAGCACCCGAAGCCATGACCACGCGAAGTCTTCGCTCGTGACCGCGTCGCCATTACTCCATTTTGCATTATTGCGCAGGTGGAAGGTGTAGGTCTTTTTGTCTTCAGAAAGCTCCCAAGATTCGGCAACGCCCGGCTGTGGTGTCCCGGTTTCGTCGAAGGCGGTGAGTCCTTCGTAAAGGGCGTAGGCGATCCGCCCTTCGGGCTGGCCGCTGATTTTTGCGGGATCAATCGAGTCCGGCTCTCCGCCATTAATGACCACCAGATCGGCGCGATCAGGCGCGCGACCGCACGCCGCCAGCATGAGCATGGCGGCTGCAAACAGAAGCCGGGTGAGATGCGAAAAAGTCACAAGCCGCCACGTTGACCAAAAACTCCCGAACTTCCAAGAGCATTGAGCCGTGATTATTTAAAGTGTGATCGCCCGTTCGATTTTCGGCTGCGCGAGACGGAATAGAAACAGTAGTAGGATCAGCCCAAGGGGCATCACCCCGGGGAGCAGGATGAGGAAGTTTTTGCAGACCGTCCATGCTGCGAGTGTATAGAGTGCGGCTGCTAGGAGGGTGAAAATCCATGCATACTTGAGCCGCCATTTTGGAAGGGTGATCGCCACGAATGCCGCTAGGGCAATCAGCGCCCATTCTACCATCAGATCCGCCCGCTCGATAAACGCCCGCCGGTGAATCGTGGCAATCGCCCCGGCAAATAGCTCGCCCGGCGCGATGCGTCCGCCCCCTGGGATGATAATATTGCGCGCAGCGGAGTCGGTTCGGGTGAAGAAGAGCTGTTTATTTTTCAGGACATCCTCGGAGATCTTTGGAGTCGTCTTGTTGTCGAGCTGATTGCGGGTGAGCACGAGGTCGTCGTAAGCAATCCGGTTAAACTGCACGGTAAAATTCACCCGCATGCGTCCGGATTCATCGATCGGAATACTCAGGCCTGCGCCGACCTTGATCCGGTTTCCCAACTCGATGAAAACATCTTCAGGAGCCGCCATTTCAGAAAGCATGATGGATTGTAAAACGATGCCGGGCACCGGTTGTCCGCGATAACGAAAGATCAGGGGGCATTTTTCCGACGGGCCTGCCTGATCCGGCAGATTGACCCAGCCTGGCTGTGAGGATAGACGAAAGTCTTCCTTTGACCAAACCTCCACGGTTGCGAACTCCGGGATTTTGCCCAGATCGCCTTTAATGTTTTTGATGACGGGCATTGGCTGCACGTCTGGAACGCTTTGAGATTCCGTGGCCCACCCGAGCCGCGCCCCAAGCACCAGTTTGGGTGTTCGTAGAATCCGCTCGTGAAGCATGCGCTCGAACATACTCTGCCGCTCGCGCGCATCGTCCGGGATGTCGTCGAAATTCAACGGCGTATCGATGATCAGCGACTGTGGATCGAAAGAAAGTGTCGTTTCAAAAAAGAGCGCGAAATCATCCTGCTCCCAGGGCCATGGGTATTGTTCCAGCGCGCTGTCATTGAGCTCGATAACAGTGACGGGAGCGACTCTCTCCTTTGCAGTGCCGAAACTGCCTAGAAAGCCATTCCATCGGTCTTCGAGCCCGGCAAATACGCCGACTTTCGCCTCCCTCATCAGGGTCAGTCCTGCGAGTAGAACCAGGATGTAATATGTCGCACCGCGGCGAAGCATGAGATGGAAATGGCAGAATGGATCGGAGCTGAAAAGTGGGAATTCCGTCAGGGAACCACGACAAAGAAGGGCAGACGACCGTTGCTGCCTTCCGGCCCTGGCGGGGTTGGTCAGCCTTCAGTCCATGGCCCCTGACGGAAGTGAGAGCATGACAGGCCGGGATTTTGAGCAGCAACATTTTTCTCGAAAAATTAATGAAACCCCTTGCGTTCGCTGAGAACACTCGCTTAAAAGATCGCGACTCTTAAACGGAGCCCCCTTAAAAGTGTTCCCCAGACCAACCCCTCTTATCGTATTTATATAGAATTATGGCCGCAAAAGTTTTCACCGTACTGGCTATTCTCACCATCATCGGAGCCGCGTATTTTGGATTTGAGACTGAGAAACAGGTAAAGAAGCTCCAAGCATCCTTTCAAAAAGAGCATGATGATCTTCTAGCTACCCGCTCTACGCTGGGTAAAACCGAGACCGACTTGAAGGAGAGTAAAGAAACCCTGGCATCGACTCAGGCCACATTGGAAACCATTCAGCCCAAGCTGAAGGACGCAGAAGGCAAGCTGGCTGCTTCTGAGACTGAATTGACGGAAACCAAGGCCAAGCTGGCCGTTCTGGAATCAGAGGTGGATGAATTGAGAAAGATATCGGAAGGCGAAGGTGGTGTCGAAGGCCTCAAGGAAAAGCTTAATAGTTTGATTTCGGATAAATCCCGTCTCGAAGGTGAAGTTACAAAGTTCACCACGGAGAACGCTGAACTAAAGAGCGAGGTGGAAACTTTGATTGTTTCGAAGACGGAACTCGAAGGCGCTGTGGCCAAACAGGGTAAACAGATTGATAAGCATGATCGATTCATTATGCAAAAGGGCATTCGTGGTCGTGTGATGGCAGTTAATTCCGGTTGGAATTTCGTAGTGCTGGATGTCGGCGACAAAAAAGGTGCAGCACTGAATCGCGAGTTGGTGGTGGTGCGCGGTGGTCACAGCATCGGCAAGGTTAAGATTACTTCTGTGGAGGCGAATCAATCGATTGCCGACATCATGCCTCGCAGCATGCTGAAAGGGATGACGGTTGAGCCCGGTGATTCGGTTATCTATGCAGGCGACGACAGGCCAGCACCTGAGGATGCTTCAACAGAGAGCGCACAGTCCGAGCTACCTGGAAACAACTAGAATCAACTAGTTGCCCGTCTTCATGAAGCGCCTTTGGATTTTACTTCTACTGGCAGCTGTGTGCGGGGTGAGCGGGTGTTCAACCACCGAGCCGACCCAGGATAATGACGCAGAGGTGACTACGATTCCCTGGAACAAGCCCGAGCCATGGGAAGGTAGAGGACCGCTAGGTGGTTTTGCCCCAGGCGGACAGTAAAGAGAGATTCTTTATAGGTAGGTAATATAGGTCTCATAAGTCCTATAACCCCCATGGGACCTCATCAAAAAAGGCGAGTTCCCTGAAATAACCTGCTAAATCCGTGAGATCGGACTGCGCTCTACAAGATTCTGGCAGCGTGGGCAGTGAGGAAGTTCGACGCCGGTCTCATCGCGAAACTGAAAGGCGCAGATGCGGCACCGGACAACATTCTTGAGCGCAGCGCGTTCGTTCCGGGTGCGGCGGGAGTTATGCAGCCAGTAAGCGATCAGGATGATCAGCAAAAATGCGCCTGCATAAAGATAAGGAAGCTGATGGAGCTCGGCGCTGAATAACATGGCTAGTGCGTTTTAGCGGATGTTGTCGCGGGATCACCCCATTGAATATCCACCATGCCCCAAGTAATCGGGGATTCGTAAGGATTGAATTTTAATTCGCGAATAAAAATTGCTGCGGCAGCATCCGCATCATTGAGCCCGCTGGATGTCTGCGGGAATACAAAACGCACTTCTCCGTTTTGAGCGACGCCGATGAGGAATTGGGTGGCTTGTAAAGGGGTATCACTCTGTGGCGCCGGAGGAGGAATGAGTCCGGCAGGGACATTGCTTGCAAGTGCGTCCGCAAATTTCACCGAGGTTTTAAGTGTCTTTCTAACAGGTTCGGGAGAGGTATTTTTTTGTTGCGAATTGGTGATGATCTCGAGGGGATCCTTCGGGCTTGGAAATTGAACGGTGGAAGGCTCGGCGGGAACTCCATGCGGCGCCGTGCGAGGGGTGAGATAAGACGGTAGGTAAGGGATGTTCAGAAGCCCTTCCGGCATCACTACTGGGGTTCGTGCAGCGAGGGACGGATCATGTGCAGCGATCCAGTTTAGCAAAATCTCGTTTTCTCTAGATACCTGACCATTGGAACCGTAGCGCGTAAGCAGACCCACTGCGGGTGCGGTTGTGGGAGTGGCTGTTGTCTTGCCTGGCTCGACTTTGAAGAGAAAAAAAACGGCGAGGTGAAGGAGCAGTGAGAGAAAAATAAGGGCTGTTAGTAGCCAGGAACTCCGCTGACGTGACGGCCAGTCAAAAGTCAGCAATCCGTCTTCATGTCCGATGGGTTTGCTCATCGTGGAGATTCGATGTCCGAGGCGATCATTACCGAAAATCCTTCGCGCAGTCCCAGGTTCATGATTTGCACCACCAGTTCATGCGGGGTGTTGCGATCCGCCTTGATGATCAGAGAGCGGTCAGGTTCCTTGATTGCCTGAATTTCATTTTTGAAATCCAAGAGACTGACGACCTTTTCCTTGAAGTAAAGTTCCGCCTTGGGTCCGGCACTGAGACTGACGATATGCGTGTTGCGCTGGGGACCGAGTGTGAATGCTGTGACCGGAAGATCCACGGGAATGCCCGGCTGTAAAAGGAAGCGCGAGCTCATGACATAAAACACAAGCACCAGCACCAGCACATTCAGCATGGGAAGCAGGCCGAACAAGGTGGGGGAGAAAGTGTAAGTGCGTTCGAGCTTCACGTGGATTGGGATTTTCTATCAACCATCAACAATCGACTGTCGCGGCTACAGCGCGTCTTTCCGTTGGCGGGCCTCTTCAAACTCGATGATGTCGGATTTCTGACGGCTCTCCACGAGAAGATTTACGATCTCGATCCCAGCCCGCTCCATATCATGCATGAGGCTGTTTACGCGGGCCGAGAGATAGCTGTATGCGACTGCGCAGGGGATGGCGACGGCGAGCCCGGCGGCAGTGGTGAGCAGTGCCTGATAAATCCCATTTGAGAGATCTGCTGAACTCAACAACCCGCTGCGCTCGCTCATGGTTGAAAACGCATGGATCAACCCAACGACAGTTCCAAGCAGCCCCAGCATGGGGGTGAGGAATGAGAAAGTGGCGAGTGTTCCGAGTCTGCGCTCAAGTCTTGGGACTTCCATCTGACCGGCCTCCTCTACGATTTCCTTTAATTCCGAACGGGAGGCACTGTGCCGGATGATCGCTGCATGCACCACGCGTTGAACTGGGCCGGAGGTGGAGGCGGATTCGATCTGGGCTTCAGCGTAGCGATGTCCCCGAACCAGATTGGCGATTCCACGCATAAATTCACCGACTTTCACGGTGACACGATGGAAGTAAATGATTCTCTCCACGAAGATTGCGCTGGCTAGAACGCTGCAGAATAGAATCAGCCACATGAGTGGCCCGCCCTTTGAGATGTAATCGAGCACTAACATGCCCACCTTTTACCCTTTTTGAACGGCGCTGTGCAAGGCATGGAATTGTTTAAGGATAAAGGAACGAAGGATTAAGGAAAAAGGACATGCGCCGGCAATGATGTAAGACTTACATAGCGCGCATCGTGGCGTTTTAACTGCTGCACGCGGCAGTATGGCTTTGGTTTTGATTGAGAAGACGACAGGTGAACTGCTGGTTTCGATGGATTGGACTACCGACTACCCGACGCTGAAGACGCGGGTTCAGCAAATACTTGCAGGGAGTGGGGGAATCATTCTGCCGCTGGAGCAGGGGCATCGTTTGATTTTACTGACCAAGGAACTCGAGCCATCGCGGGAGGCGGAGGCAAGGGAGCGCCTGGAACGATTGCTTCCCCACGCGAACCGGCTTGCTGAACAATCTGTCGAAAAACCGAAAAATTCGCCTTTCGTAAAGCTGGAGGAGGTTTCCTCTTTTGAAACGTGGTTCAAGGATCTGAAAATGGAGGATCCGGAATTGAACAAGGTGATTTCAAACCCTTTTGATTTTGCATTCTGGGAGATGATGGTTTTTGTCGCGGTTGTCGTGATCGCTGCGGCTCTGGTGCGGGGAGCCGCGGAGCTGGTTCCGCATCCGGTGGTTGCAATGATCCTCAATTTAATAAAGCTGCCATTTTTGGGTGTGGCAGTGGCCATGTGTCTGGTGGTGCCGCTTTGGGGAGGCTACTTCCGCCAGCCTGCATTGATGGGCTTGATTCAGGCGTTGTGTTATTTCTGTTTTTGCACTCTTGGCGCGCCGACCTGGCTCGGGACATTGCCGACGGATATCCTAGCTTCCTTGATTCTAGGATTCATGGGGTATCTCACGGGAATGCTGGGCCTTGTCACTCATGAGAAAATATTCACCGCAGTGCTTGTGCATGTCTTTTGTATTATCGTGATGCTCGTGACCGTGATTTTTATCGGCTCACTTCATGTGGAGATCAGTTTTTGATGCACTTTGAATGAGCGCTGTCTCTTTTTTGCTCCGTGTTAATCTTGGTATATGAGCAAAACTGAGCCTATTCATTTATAGAGGAAGGCTGGGCGGGTGATTTCAATGAATTGCTCGCAGAGGCGTTAAGACGTTTTTTGGAATCACATTCATCGAGAGTGACGGAAGCGTTTGTGATGTGCAATGGGGCCTTCATGGGAACGAGTGATCAATCAACCCCTGTAGTCGTGTGTGATGCGGGTCCAGTCATCCATCTTGATGAACTCGGATGTCTGAATCTTTTGTCTGACTTTACGGAGATATTAATTCCAGAGGCTGTTTGGAGTGAAGTTCAAAGGCATCGTCCTGAGGCTTTGTCTCGAACAGATATGGTGTTGCGCCGTGTGTCACCCAAGCAACCGGAGCCGTCTTCTCTGGAAGCCATGGCAAAAATATGAAGTCTTCGTACCGGAGAGTGGGAGGCGCTGAGAGTGGCTTTGGAATATTGAAACAGCTTGTTACTGACAGATGATACGGCAGCAATACGGCAGCAATACTGGCTGCAGGAAATCTGGGTATTTCCACACATGGAACCATAGGAATCCTGGTGCGTGCTATTCGAAGAAAACAGAGAACCAGAGAGGAAGTAATCCATCTTCTGCGTTTGATACCGCAACAATCTACTTAAAGATTGTTTGCTGCAAAAAGGCCATTTGGACATGCTGAAGGGCTCATGTCTGAATCCACACTCAATGCCGTAGTCAGTGCCAGCAATCTAGCCGTGAGTTTCGGCGCACACATGGTGCTCGATGGGACATCGTTTACGATTCATGAAGGCGAGCGCGTCGGACTGGTGGGACGCAATGGCTGTGGCAAGACGACACTCCTGCAAATTGCAGCCGGTGCAACGGAGCCTGATGCTGGCCTGTTTGTGAGGCGACGCGATCTGGTCACGGGCTATATGCCGCAGATGTTTGAACTGAGCGACGACTCGACGGTGCATTCCAATATTCTTTCGGGTGCAAAACACATTCTCGATCTTATCGCCGATTATGAACGCACCCCTTCCGAACATCCGCGTAGCACGGAGTTGTTGGATAAGATTCATCATTTCGATGGCTGGAACATTGAGCATCGCATCAAACATCTCATTACCAATCTGCATGCGCCGGACGCCGAGCGGGTGGTGAATACGCTTTCGGGAGGAGAACGCCGCCGCGTAGCGTTGTGTCGGGCGCTGCTGGCACGCCCAGATTTTTTGATTCTTGATGAACCGACAAACCATCTCGACACCGGCTCCATAGAGTGGCTGGAGGATTTTCTCCAGCGCTATACCGGGACATGTTTTTTTGTGACGCATGACCGTTATTTTCTGGATCGCATTGCTACCAACATCATGGAACTCGCGCGTGGACAGATCCGCGCCTACGAGGGGAATTACACGGATTACCTTCTCGCCCGTGCAGGCCGGCAGGCGGCGGAAGAAGAGCAGGAGCACCAGCGGCAGAAGTTCCTGAAAAAGGAGCTCGAATGGGTGCGGCGTCGTCCGAGTGCCCGGAGGACGAAGTCTGTGGATCGCGTGGAGCGTTACTTTGAAATGGCGTCACAAAGAGCGCCGGAACAGGAATTGGATGTGGATTTAATCATCCCGACTGCACCCAAGCTTGCAAATCGGGTAATCGAGATGACCGATGTCGGCGTGGAGCTTGGCGGACGTTGGCTTTTCAAAAAACTGAAGCTGAATCTTGCAGCAGGCGAACGGCTTGGAGTCGTGGGACGAAACGGTCTTGGGAAGTCCACGCTACTCAAGCTTATCATGGGTCAGATCCAGCCAGACGAAGGCGTCGTGGAGATCGGAGCACGCACTCAGATCAATTACGTTGATCAAAACCGTCTTCTGCTCGATGACCAGAAAACGGTCTGGGAGGAAGTGGGTGAGGGGAGCGAACAAGTGAAGCTAGGAGATGAAAGTATCAGTCTACGCGCCTATTTGAGACGGTTTCTTTTCACGGAGGACCGGATTAATACGAAAGTCTTTCAGCTGAGTGGCGGTGAGCGCAGTCGTGTGTTGCTGGCGAAGATTCTCAAGCGCGGCGGCAATGTGCTGGTGTTGGATGAGCCTACGAACGATCTCGATCTCAACACGCTCCGGCTTTTGGAAGAGGCGCTGGGTGCATTTAAAGGCAGTGTGATTGTGGTAAGCCACGACCGTTATTTCCTAAACCGGGTGTGCACATCGATTCTGTCTTTTGAAGGCGAATGCGTCGTGGCTTACAGTGTGGGTAATTACGATTACTATATGGAAAAGCGTGCGGAGCAGACGGCGCTGGAGGCGACGGCTCAGAAGCCGGTGACGGCACCGCAGCCGGAACGGAGGAAGGAGAAACCCCGCAAGCTCAAGTATAAGGAGGAGCGTGAACTGGAGTCGATGGAGGCGACGATTCTTGCAGCGGAGGACGAGGCGGCGCGGCTGGAGGTGATTTTTTCCGCACCGGATTTTTACGAGAAATACGGTAGCGAATGGCGGACGATCGAGATCCAGCTTGAAGACGCCCGGAAACTCGTCGCCCATCTTTATGCCCGGTGGGAGGAGCTGGAAGTGATTCGTAAAGCCAGCTTGGTCTAACAGACTGATTTAAAAACCTTGGACATGCTTCGTTCTCAATCACGAATTGGTATTACACTAGCTAATCAGTAGTAGCCGTGGCTGGCCGGGGATCGGATCGGGGGCGCGGTGGATACAGGGTGGAACGAGACAATCGGGATAGTCCACGGCGATACGCCAGAGGTTGCTAGGTCCGAATGAATAGGGTCGAGCGTGAGGGGCGGGTGCGTAGTGGAGATCGAAACTATGATCGCTCAGGTATTCGAGGAACTCAGCGTTGTCCTCGCCGCCGCAATGTTTGAGAAGTGCTGCCCGGGTTCCGGGTATGTCCACGTGGCGTTGCGCGTCTTCATTGGGGAGTCCTTCGCTGGATGCGCCGTGGTAGGTGCAAAGCCAAGTGTCCGCCTCTGCGGTGGCGGTGTCCACATGGAACGAGCATACATCGGTGCGCAGCGGGCTGGGGTCGTCGTTGGGGAGGTAGCCATTGACGTAATCGAGGACGGGATCAAGTCCGTGCTCCCGGAGCAGCCTTTGATCTTCAAGGAGAATGCCGACCGCGATTTTGCCAGCTGCACTGATCGGTAGCTGGAGAAGCTGATTCTCCTCCAGCGTGGTGATCCCAATGTCGGTTCCCAGAAGATTCACGATCTCCCCAAAATCGCCCGGCAGTGTGCGTTCCCAACACAGCGCGTTGACGCCGTTCTCAAAACGAGTGCTGATTAGTTCGTGGAAGCTATTCACCCTCCTGACACGGGCGTAGCTGGAAGGAAGGGACATGAAGGGATGGCTCCGCTATTCCGTCAACTATTAGCTCAAGGCTTCCGAAACTCAAAGCTTACTGGTTGGTTGATGCCGGTGGCTTCGGAAACGAAAGTGAGCTTTCCCGTTGCAGAATCGATCTTGTGCACGGAGATCGTGCCGCTTTTTTGTCCGCCGATCACCATCCATTTTCCGGTGGGATCAATCGCGAAACCGCGGGGCGTCTCGGCTTTGGCGGGTGCGATTTCGACAAGGGTAAGTGTGCCGTCTGCGTTGGTTTTATAAACGGCGATACTGTCGGGGCCACGATTGGAGACATAGACAAATTTCCCGGTGGGATGGCAGACGATCTCGGCGGTAGAGAATTTCCCGTCGTTCTTGAGATCGGCGGGGAGGCTGGAGATGACCTGCTTTTCTGTGAGGTGTCCTTTGTCGGCATCGACTGCGAAGACGGTTACGCCGCAGCTTGCCTCGTTGTTGACGTAGAGCGTTTTGCCGTCTGGATGAAATGCGAGATGGCGAGGACTGCTTCCGGCCTGGAGAGAAAATGCAGGAGGGGTGTTAGGAGTGAGTGCGCCCTGGGCGGGGTCGAATAGAAACGACAACACTTCATTGGAGCCCAGATCGCAGGCGTAGAGGTAATTGCCAAGCACCGCGGCTGCATGCCCATTGGGGTTCTTGTCTTTTTTGGTGAACTGAATGAAAGCGGATGCCGGACGCAGGGTGCCATCGGGATTGATCGGGATGCAGGTGAGGCTGCCGCCGGTGTAGTTTGAAGCGATGACGTTCTTGCCGGATGGATCGACATAAACGTGGCAGGTGCCTGCTCCCTTCGAAGATTCGCGGCCTAGTTTGGTGAGCGCGCCGTTCTTGCCAATACTGTAAGATTCAACCGCACCTTGCTCGTGCTCAATCGCTGCGTAGAGAAATTTGCCGTTGGGGTGGATGGTAAGGAAGCTCGGGCTGTCAGTCTCCGCAGCGAGACCTTTCATCGTGATCTTGCCGGTTTTGGTATCGAGGGAAGCTTGGTAAATTCCCTTACTGGTTTCGAAGGTGTAAGTGCCGATGTAAAAATCGAGCGAAGCCGGAGTGGCGGCGTGGATCGAGGTAAGGCTTGCGATACCAAGGCAGACGCCGGACAGCAGACGGAGGAGGGGAGTTTTCATGGATTTAGGAGTTAAGAATTAGGATTTAGGAATTGATAGGCAAATTTTCTATTGGCCTTTCTTACGACACGGCTTGCGCTTTCCGGTTTTGTTCAGCGGAACGATGCAAAGTTTGTCCAAGGAATGCACAGAAGAACACGGAAAAGAAGGATCAGAAAGCTTCATCGAACTTACGAACAAGGACACTGAATGGTGATTTTCTTTACTCACGCAGATTGTAATTGGGTTACCTGTTCACCTCTCGGAATTCCCTATTATTCCTTCGTAGTTCATCGCCTAAACAGTCTGCTGAAAAACCATGGATATGGATGGGATGAATGAAACCGAAGTTTCTTACGCTTTGTCTTGCTCTTTATCTTGCTCTGAAAATGCCCGTTTGGAGTAAGATCAAGAGCAAGACAAAGCGTAAGATTTTGTTCCAGCGATATGTGTCGCTCGGTATTTCAACAGTCTCTTAAAGGCGGTCGTATTTGACGGCGGAGCCTTTTGCTTTTTCCACGGGATATTTGGCGGCGTTGAGTGCCATCTTTTCGCGAATGGCTTGGATGGGATCGATGTCCAGGTTGTCGGCGAGTTCGATGAGGTAGGTCATAATGTCAGCGATCTCGTGGCTGATTTCAGTATGCTGCTCCGAGGTGAGCGACTGGCTTTCCTCGGGAGTTTTCCATTGAAAATGTTCCAGCAATTCCCCGGCTTCGATGACAATGGAGCAGGCGAGATTCTTGGGATTGTGAAACTGCATCCAGTCGCGCTCATCCCGGAATTTCCGGATGTCGCTGCGGATTTGATCGAGTTCAGTCATGAGGGGATTAGGAGCATCAAGACCTATGGCCGCCAAGTGCGTAGTTCGGGCGTCTCGCCGGCGTCTCGCCCGAAGGCTTGCATCGTAACTTTGAGACCTATCGAGAATCCAGTTCCCCGCCCGCGCGCTGTCAGTCAGATGCTTTCGCCCGAGTTTCTCGCTTTGAAGCACCGACTGGACGCATTAATTCACCTTATCGTTGAGGTTGATGACGAAAAGATTCCGATGGTAAAACTGACGCACGTCGGAGAAGACATCGAGTAACACATTTTATGAAAACACATCGCACCTGGCTCCTGCCCTGTATCACGCTGGCTCTATCACTCGCACTGTCCTGTCTCGCGCAGGCGCATCCCGGACACGATGGAAATGAAACTGGAAGTATCGGCTGGGGGCTGGCACACCCGTTTATGGGGCTGGATCACATCCTCGCCGCAGTCGGAATCGGAGTGTGGGTGGCGCTCACAAGAGGCACCCGTCGCTTGCAAATTCTGGGTGGGTTTGGCGGTGGGATCATTATTGGAATGCTCTGCGGTCTTGTAACTGGCTTTTTTCCCCAGCTTGAAGCGGTGATTGCCATGTCGGTCATTTTGATCGGAGCGGGTTTCATACGGCCACTTCCAAAACGCACCCTCCTCTTCCCAATCATCGCCGCGCTTGCTGCATTGTTTCACGGATGGGCGCACGGCGCGGAAACTCCAGTGTCAGGATCGGCGCTTGAATACTTAAGCGGTGTCCTGCTTGGAACAACGGTTCTGACCGGGTTGGGCTTTGCGGTGACCTCATTATTGGTTCGCATCCACAAGCTGGCGCTAGAGCTGACCGGCGGAGTAATGATGGTGTTGGGTCTGGTGTTATTCCTGTCCTGAAATGCATCTCCTTCCACGCGAAACGGAAAAGCTAATGGTGGTGGTCGCTGCCGACCTGTCGCGGCGACGTCAGGCACGTGGCGTCAAACTCAACTACCCCGAGTCTATCGCGATCATTACGTATGAGATCATGGAAGGTGCGCGCGACGGACGCACGGTGGCGGAGCTCATGTCATTTGGAACCACTGTTCTTAAGCGGAGTGATGTGATGGAAGGTGTGCCGGAGATGATTCATGAGGTGCAGGTTGAGGCGACCTTTCCCGACGGCACCAAACTTGTCACCGTCCACAACCCGATCCGATAATATGATCCCCGGAGAAATTATCCTTTCTGAGAACAAGGAGGACATGCCAGCCAATATCGGGCTGCAAACCTGCGTGATTCGCGTAGCCAATACTGGCGACAGGCCAATCCAGATCGGCAGTCACTTTCACTTTTATGAAGTCAACGAAGCGTTGCAGTTCGTGCGCAAACAGGCGCGTGGCTTTCGTTTGAACATCCCTGCAGGAACGGCTGTGCGTTTTGAGCCGGGCGACACCCGCGATGTGGAACTCGTCGCGCTCGCAGGAGCCCGCGAGGTGTTTGGACTCAACGGCAAAATCAACGGAAAACTATGAGCCTAAAACTGTCCCGCAAACAATACGCTGACATGTACGGCCCAACGACAGGCGACCGTATCCGTCTTGCAGACAGCGAGCTTTTCATCGAGGTGGAACGCGATTTGATTACCGAGGCGGCGGGGCCGGGTAATGAAGTGAAGTTTGGTGGCGGTAAAGTGATCCGGGATGGGATGGGGCAATCTTCGACGGCGCTGGACAAAGACGCGCTCGATTTAGTCATCACCAACGCGGTGATTCTGGATGCGAAACAAGGCGTCATTAAAGCGTCCATCGGCATTAAGCACGGGCGTATCGTTGCGATTGGTCATGCAGGAAACCCGGGAATTCAAAGCGGTATCTCGCCAGGAATGATTGTGGGGGCGGCGACGGAGGTGATCGCTGGTGAAGGCTGCATCGTGACCGCTGGGGCGATTGATACACACATTCATTTCATTTGTCCGCAGCAGATCGAGCACGCGCTTGCCGCTGGAACGACGACGATGATTGGTGGCGGTACAGGTCCCGCGCACGGCACCTACGCCACGACTTGCACGCCCGGCATCTGGAACATGCATCGGATGCTGGAAGCCGCGGATGAGTATCCGATGAACATTGGTTTTTTGGGTAAAGGAAACTGTTCAACGCCAGAGCCGCTGAGGGAACAGGTCATCGCGGGAGCCATCGGGCTCAAGCTCCATGAGGATTGGGGAACCACACCGGCGGCGATAGATTGCTGTCTCGGAGTTGCGGACGAGCTGGATGTGCAGGTGGCGATTCATACCGACACGCTCAATGAAGCCGGATTTTTGGAGGCGACACTCAAGGCGTTTAAAGGTCGCACGATCCACACTTTCCACAGCGAAGGGGCAGGGGGCGGTCATGCACCGGACATCATCCGCGTTTGCGGTGAGCTGAATGTGCTGCCGTCTTCCACGAATCCTACACGCCCATTTACGGTGAACACGATTGATGAGCATCTCGACATGCTCATGGTGTGTCATCATCTCGACTCCAAGATCCCTGAGGACGTGGCTTTTGCAGAGTCGCGGATTCGTCCCGAAACGATTGCCGCCGAGGATTTACTACACGACATCGGCGCGATCTCCATGATGTCGAGCGATTCGCAGGCGATGGGGCGAGTCGGGGAGGTAGTCACGCGCACCTGGCAGACTGCACACAAGATGAAGACACAGTTTGGCGCGCTGCCGTCGCCAGATTCAAAGCACGCCGCTGCTGATAATTTCCGGGCGTTGCGCTACGTGGCGAAATACACGATCAATCCGGCGATCAGCCACGGCATAGCGCACGAAGTGGGCTCGATCGAAGTCGGGAAGCTGGCGGATCTCGTAATCTGGAAGCCAGCGTTCTTTGGAATTAAGCCCGAGCTTATTTTGAAGGGCGGTATGATCGCGCTCGCAAACATGGGGGATCCGAACGCCAGCATCCCCACGCCGCAGCCGATGTTTTATCGTCCGCAATTCGGCTCGCATGGGCGGGCGAAGTTCAGCACCTCGGTCACTTTTGTAAGCAGCGTCTCGCTGGAGAAGGGTTCAATCGCTCCGCTGAATCTGCGCAAGCGGGTGGTGGCGGCACATGGGATGCGAAAAATCACGAAGAAGGATTTAGTCTGGAATGACGCCACACCAAAAATTGAAGTGGATCCGGAAACCTACACGGTGAAAGCCGACGGACGCATCCTCACTTGTGAACCTGCCAAAGTGCTGCCGATGGCTCAGCGGTATTGTCTGTTTTAGTAACCTTTCACCAGGAATAAGCATGTTTTCGATGAAGTTGGATAAGTGCGACGGGGCACAGTCTGTTCCGGCTGTGGGGCCAGCGGGCGTCTCGCCGGCTGAGGCTGGTAGATGGGATCTCAGCTGTGACGATGCAAAACCGATGGGTGGACGCCGCGAAGGGAGTCGTTTCCTCACTGTTAGTTTGTTTCCTACATCCAACCACAAATCCCTCTCCAGGTCGGCAAGATGCCAACCCTCTATGGTAGCTTCTGTTTCGCCGCTCGGTGTTCCTCATAGTTACGGCGAAGGATTGGATACACACTGTTGATATGAACAATCCACGCAATCATACATCAGGCAGGATGCCCGCTGGCCCCACAGCCGGGACGGACTGTGCCCCGGTTTCAGCGTGCGACGCGCATTTAGTCAGAATGGGGATCGCCCCATGATCATCGTTACCGCGAGCATTCAGGACGCGCCTGTGGGATTGAAACGGGTGAGTTTGCAGGCAGATCGTCACACGCTGGCCAAGCGACGCTGGCGCGCGAAGGCAGAGGATGGCTTGGAGTTTGGATTCGATCTCGTCTCGCCACTAAATGACGGCGATGCCTTTCACCTTGGGGATGACTGCGTGTATATGATTCAGCAGAAAGCCGAACCCGTTTTGGAAATCGCACTGATCTCCACCCCGGCTCCTGTTGCCCGCCTCGGCTGGACGATTGGTAATCTGCATTTTCCGATTCAGGTGACGGAGGAATTCGTTCGTGTTCCCGACGATACCGCGTTGCGACAATTGCTGGAGCGGGAAAAAGTTCCGTTTACTGCCTGCGAGCGTGTATTCGTTTCGTTTGCCAAAACTCACAGTCATGAAAACTGATACTCTCCTCTGGTTACCGACATTACTGCAAACCAGCGACGCCTTTTTTCCCACGGGAGCTTATGCGCATTCGCTGGGGTTCGAGGAAATCGTGCGGCTTGGTTTAGTGAAAGATCAGGAGGATTTACGGGCGTATATCCAGTTGCAGATTTTGCCCGCGTTGCTGAATCAGGAACTGCCGTATCTTCGCTTCGCTTTTGAACAGGCCGCTGCTGGATATCTCGTCCAACTTTGTGAACTCGATGTCGAAATATCCGCATGGAAACTGCCTGCCGAATTATGCGCAGCAAGCACGCAGATCGGTCGGCGGCGTCTCGCTGCCTTGCGCGCTGTAAACGATCAGAAAGCTTATACGGAATTTGCGGCTGCGGTTCAGGATGGGATCGCCAGGGGACATCACCTCAGCGTCTTTGCTTTGCAGGCGGCGGTGGAGGGTTTCCCGCTGCAAGCCGCGCTGTCGGCTTGGTTCTATCAGACACTTTCCGGAATATGCGGCGCTGCACTTAAGCTCATCCGTATCGGGCAGGACGGTTGCCAGCGGATCATCCGTGAGTCGCTTGGCTCGGCTGAGCAGGTCATTACCGCTTCACTCGCGATTGAACGGGAGAGCGCCGGTTGGTTTGATCCGGTGCTCGAAATCGCTTCCATGCGCCACGCTCTGGCGGACGAAAGACTTTTTATTTCATGAATACCAAACGCAGACCTATTCGTATCGGCATCGGCGGCCCCGTCGGCAGCGGCAAGACCATGTGTGTCCTCCGGCTTTGTCAGTGGATGCGAGAGGAATACTCCATGGCAGTCGTGACCAACGACATCTACACGCGCGAAGACGCCGAATACCTCACGCGCAGCGGAGCGCTCGCGGCGGATCGCATCATGGGCGTAGAGACGGGCGGGTGTCCGCATACGGCCATTCGCGATGACACCTCGATGAATGTCGCCGCGATCGAAGAACTGGAACGACGCCACGCTGATCTACAACTCGTGCTGGTGGAAAGCGGAGGAGACAATCTCTCCGCGACATTCTCGCCCGAACTGGTGGATTCATTCATCTACGTGATCGACGTCGCGGAAGGAGACAAAATCCCGCGCAAAGGCGGTCCGGCTATCCGCAACAGCGATCTGCTCCTCATTAATAAAATCGAGCTGGCTCCCTACGTCGGCGCTGATCTCGGTGTCATGGAGCGTGATTCCAAGAAGATGCGTGGTGAAAAGCCCTTCATCTTCGCCGACCTCCGGTCTGAGCGTGGAAAGGACGACCTGCTTGGCTGGCTCAGGCATGAGGTGTTGTTTGTTTAAGATATGGCGTCAACACAGCTAGGAATGTTCGGCATGCGATGCTGTGGCACACGCGAGAGGGCTTCCGGCGTTGCTTTGCGACTCCGGTCTGTTTAAGGATTCTGATTTCCTCAAAGAACTAGCCCCTTTTTTTCCTTCTACTTGCCTCCATGAATCGCCTCATTCTGCTTTTGCTGCTTCTGCTATACGCTCGCTTTACGCATGCTCAGGACAAACCAACCTCCAAGCGTAAGATCACCATGACGATGCGCGATGGCTTGCGTTTTGATCCTCCGCGTTTTTCGGCGCAACCTGGCGAGCATCTGGAGATCACGATCGAGAATGCGGACTCCACGCATCAGACCCACAATTTCATCGTCACTCAGCCGGGGAAACGCGAGAAGGTCGTTCAAGATGCGATGGCGCTTGCAGAGAAAGGTTTGGAAAAGTCGTTTGCTCCGGATGGGGAGGACGTCATTGTGCACAGCACGCTGCTGGAAGCAGAAAAGAAGACAACGATTGAACTGACCGTGCCGGAGAAGCCCGGGATTTATCCTTATGTCTGCACGTTTCCGGGTCATGGCATGGTCATGTATGGCGCTATGTATGTTGCGACCGAAATGCCGGCGGTCGAGCAGGACACCAATCTTCCCCCTGTGGCCAAGGAAGCCGCGCAGACCGGAGGCGGTAAACGCCCGTTTGTGCAGCGGATGTTTGTGCCGGACGCCGGTCCTGCGGCCATCGCCATCGCGCTCCCGAATAACCAAAATGTGATATGGGATGCCGGGCAATGTCGTCTCCGCTATGCGTGGGAAGGCGAATTCATCGATGCGCGCCCTTACTGGGGTGGCAACGGAAGCCAGCTGGCTCAAGTGCCAAAGGCACGATGGTGGTCTGCTCCCAGGGATGCGTTTCCTTTTCGGATCAAAAAGTCGGATGGTCATCCACCGCAGATGAAATTTCTCGGCTACCAGCTGGAGAATGGGTTCCCCGTGTTTTCTTTCACACTGGATGGGGTGTTGGTGTCCGAGAAGATAGAGTCCATCGAAGGCGGGCTGACAATGCGCTATCGTTTTGAGAAATGTTCGCAGTCGGTCTTCTTTTTTAAAAGCGGTGACGGGGTAACGTGGACATCGTCCGCAGGCGAGGTGAGCGAAAAAGGCATATTGCTGACTGCTGAGCAATCAGCCGAATTCACGCTCACCGTTGCGAACATCAAAAAGAATTAAGAAACGTATGAACTCACTTTTATTAAAAACTGGAATCCTACTCCACGCTCTCGGTTCCTTTACGCATGCACAGGATCGTGCAAAACGCATGGTGGAGCATTACAAAATCGAATCGATCAGCCCGCCTGCAAACATTGATCCACAGGTCGGTGCGCTGACAGTGCTGAAGGACGGACGCATCGCAGTCTGTTTTCACCATGGGCAGGTCGAAATCTGGGACCCACAAAAGCAAGGCTGGCAACATTTCGCAGAGGGGCTTCACGAGCCGCTCGGGATTCTGGAAGAGGCGGACGGTAGTCTGCTGGTGATGCAACGCCCCGAGCTCACGCGTTTGCGGGATACCGATAAGGACGGCGTTGCTGACGTTTATCAGAACGTCTGGGACGACTATGGGATGAGCGGAAATTACCATGAGTTTGCGTTTGGCCCCGCACTTGGTCCTGATGGCAGGCTTTACATGGCTTTGAACCTGGCATCTAACGGTGCATCCATCCGTCCGGAAATCCGCGGGGAATGGTCGCCGCTTGGAATGCCGCGTGAGGATTTTTATAAAGATTGGGGGAAAATGGTCGGTGGCGCAGGCCGCATGTATTCACGCGTGGAATGGCGTGGATGGATCATGGCGTTGGATGTGAAAACCGGCGTGGCAGAGCCCTACGCTTGTGGGTTTCGTTCGCCGGACGGAATCGGCTTCGATGCAAAAGGGCGTCTGCTGGTTGCTGATAACGAAGGCGATTGGCGTCCGACGAGTGAACTGCATGTGGTGAAAAAGGATGGTTTTTATGGTCACCCAGGCAGTCTGGTCTGGCGCAAAGGATGGGATCAAACGCCCGCGCTAAAAGTGCCGATTGAGAAGCTGGAGACGATGCGCACAGCGGCGGCGATCTGGTTTCCGCATAATGTTTACGCAAACTCCCCGACGCAGCCGTTGGTGATTCCCAAGACACCAGCCTGGGGGCCGTTTGGCGGACAGACGATTATCGGCGAGATGAATGTCCCGCGTGTTTTGCGTCTGCTCCTTGAGGAAGTGGATGGTGTCTCGCAAGGGGCGTGTCTGGCATTCATCGAGCACGCTTCGCTCAAGAGTGGGATTCATCGTCTGGCATTTTCTGGTGACACGCTTTGGATCGGGCGCACGCATCTTTCTTGGGCGGGAGGCGAGGGGGTGGGCAAAGTGACTCCTTCTGGGAAGAAGCCGTTTGATTTGCTCGATATGCGTATTACTCCCAAAGGTTTCCGACTGGAGTTTACCGAGCCGCTGGCTGCGGATTCGAACGATGTCGCCAAGTGGAAGGTCGAGCGATTCACCTATCCCTACCACGTAACTTACGGCACGCCGAATGTGGGTGATATGAAAAGGTCGGCTGCCAATCCGGTGAAAATCAAACTCTCGAATGGGAACATGACCGCAGAGGTTCAGTTTGCCGAAGTGAAACCCAACTATGTTTACGACTTTGATCTGAAGGGGATTCAATCTACGTCACAACATCCGCCTTTAAATCCGAAGGTGGCCTACACCGTTCGCCGGATTCCGAAGTAGGTTAGAATTTTTGATTTGGAGTCGTATCTCTTCAGATCCGCAAAACGTGCCGGATTCGAAAGGTTGCCGCTATAGCTCTTCCGCCGGTGTTTCGTCCCACGTTTTTCCGCAATCGGCACACTTCCACTGGTGTTTGGCAAAGAGGAGGGGGAATCCGATGAGACCGAGTGATAAGAACGAGAGTCTGTGGGGAAGTTCGTGAGGCGCTGTGTTCTTGGATGCGCAACTTGGGCAAATGGGATGATCATTTGAAGGCGCGACTGGCAGCACTTCCGAAAGGATTTCCCGCGCATTTTCGATGTCTTCTTCTGCAATTTGAACCCGGACTCCCCCGATGGCGTTGGATATCAGCCAGTCCATTTGAACGGTGTTTTCATCCAGGATGTAAGCTGTCACTCCTCCTGCTTCCAGGCGCATGCGGAGTAGATGTGCATTCTCGGGTTTGCTGAAGCTGGCGATGGTAATCATGGCACGAGTGTAGTCCGGGCTGGTGATTTAATACACCTCTTAATTCTTACACACTGGGGTAAATTGACGTTTTTGAAAAAGGGGGCCTACTGTGTTTCCAAGCCAAGGCTTGGGCATATCACACGTTTGGTTTGGGTGAATTGAGCTCTTCTAAGAGAACATAATGTGAAGTGCTCAAGCCGATTCCTGATTTCCTCATCCCTCCTATGCAATTTGTTCTCAAACGTTTCCTCGTTCCCACATTTCTTCTCCGTCCAGCTGCCGCCTTTTTTTCGGTATGGCTCACACTCGCGGCTGGCGCTTTTGCGGGACAGTTTGATGCGTGGCAGAACAGCATGAAGGTCACTTTCAACTACGGGGAATGGGAGCGGCTCAACAATTTTCCTGCACTCATCATCCTGAACACGAGCATTCCGGGTTTCAGCTACAGCCAGTTTAAAGCGAATGGAGACGATCTTCGTTTCGAAGACGCCAATGGCGTCGCGCTCGCTTACGAAATCGAGAAATGGGATACAAACGGCAACTCGTATGTATGGGTTCGTATTCCTGAATTGGTGGGCGATGCTACAACGACATGGAGGACAAACCAGTGGGTTTGGAATTGGTTACACAACGGCAATCCGCGCTCTTACGGCGGGCAATATGCCGGTGTTCACTATATCGAAACTTTGGAACCGCTGAACGGTGACGTGGTTGAACGCAGGTTTATCTCGGCGGAGGCTCTGGATGGTGACGGTGGAATGCCCCGCCCAGACGTTACACAATTTGCCCGTCTGGATCCGCGTCCGGCGGCCCAGGGTGGGCAGGACTGGCGTTATCCGAATTGGGCGAACTACACCGACGGAATGCTTATCGGCTACACGCGGGATGGGAATATGCCGATGTATGCACGATACCTGAACGGAATATTGTTTGGGACAAAAGGAAGCTACGATGGAGAATTCGTTTACGCCGATCAGTTGGATTACTATTACTCCATCGTCAATGGTGTTCCCTGGTCCACATTTCAGCAGGGTAAAAATCCGGAGAATGTCATCCGGTGGGAAGGCAAACGTTTCCAAAATTTCGACCCGCGCAACGCCGGTCCTGGGAATCAATTTTATGACCTCTTTGTCAACTGGCCCGGAAAGAATCCCAAACCGAAGACCTGGATTCGCGCCTATTGGGGAAATTCGGCGGCCGGCGTTTATCCCGATTCGATTAATGGAGCGACGTGGTCCGGTGGAAACTGGGGTGGCGTAATGCACATGAATGCGGCAACCGCGATAGCATCCCGTCCGCTTGGACTCACGCCAGCGGTCAACGGATTGCAAGCGACAGCAGGGAAAGTTGCTGGAGCTTTGAATTTCGATTCTGCGCGCAGCAGTTCGGCGAACTATGGGGCGATCAACTGGTTCAACAGCGGAACTTCTCCTAACAACTACGCCTACACGCTGGAAGCCTGGGTCAAGCGTTCCTCAAACGGTTCCGGCGGTCCTGACGTCAGCTACGGCAGCAATAGCACAGGCGGTTCGTTCTCACTAGGCGTGAACAGTAGCGGCAACTTCCGCAACGTGCGTAACATGCCGCAGGATGCGGCATTCTCGCTCACAGCAACCGCAGGCCAGTGGCAGCATGTCGCGATTGTCACGTGGCCAAACAACTCCACATCACGCTTCGCCGAGCAGCTGTATATTAATGGCGAATTTGTCCGCGGACGCGAAGTCAACAGCGCGGCAAACCTTGTGAGCAACGGACTACTCGTATTCGGTCGCGAGGCGTGGGGTAGCACCTATTGCGGAAATGTTGATCTGGATGAGGTGCGCCTCTCCAAGGTTTCCCGCACTTATAATTGGGTGAAAAGCAGCTATGAGACAGTTGCCAATAACAACACATTCACCACTTATGGCGCTGTGAGCAACGGCGTGCAGGCTCCAACCATATGGACCGCCTACAACGATCTCGCGTGGGAGAGTGGTCAGCTGGAAGCCAAAATCACCAAATATAATCCGGTGCCCGGTGAGACCAATTCTGGAATCTTGTTGGACTACGCCAGTGGCAATGCCATAGGCGTGGAGCTTGCCTTCACCTCCACAGGAAACACGCCCGCGCTGGCAGGCTTCGTGAGTTCGGCTCTCCCAGCGAATGGATCCGACGGTGATACAGCGTTTGCAAGTCGCGTGGACTTACAATCCCGCGCCTATTGGAGTGGGGGAACGGTTACCATGACGGTGTCGGGGCTGAGTCCAACCAAGCGTTACAGCATGGTGCTTTATGGCGCGCGCGGTAACTCCGGCTATACGACACGTTGGGCTGATGTAAAAATCAGCGACAACTCTGGGTTCACCAATACCAGCTCGGCAGGTTCCACGATTATGACGTCCACGGTTGCGAACGACACGACACGGATTATCACGGGCGATAATGCAGCCGGACGCGTATTCCGTTTCGACGACATCAATCCCGGTAGCGATGGAGATGTGGTTTTCACGATCACCGGAAACGGGAGCGAGACCGTTTACTTGAATGGCGTGAAGATTTCGACCTATCCAGCAGGCAGCGACACCGTAGTTGATACCGATGGGGATGGAATGTCTGACGACGCGGAGGCAAAGTTTGGAACCAACCCAAACAGCCCGACTTCCCGTGTAATCGTGACCGCAACCCGCAACGGCTCCAACCAGCCTGTGCTGGGTTGGCCTAGCGTGCATGGCGGTCAATATCGTGTGGAATATCGTGACGCCTTTGGGGTCGGTACCGACTGGCAGACTTTATCGACGATTACAGCCAGCGCCGCATCCGCGAGCGCGACCGACACCACCATTCCAGCTCCCACAAAACGTTTCTATCGTATCGTGGCTATGTAAGCGCGTGTAGCGGGGCTAGTCGTTCAGGATTACAAGGGCTTTATCCGCTGAAGTCTTTGTCGGGTGTGATTAAAAGTGGGTGCGGTTGAGTGGATGTGCGGCGGCGAAGCCGCCTAATGTAGCGCATACTTCCAGCTTGCGCATCCCACGAAAATCAAGCGGCTTGATTCCAATGGGCAGTGATTCGCGGCCCCCTGCAACGCTATGCACCCGATCTGTAACGATACGAGCAAGCAGCATTGCGGGTAGGCGCAATCTGGAAGCATACGCTACTTTGCTCCGCTCCCCTAGTTTCGCCTATTTTCTCACTCACTTCCAATCACACCCCAGAATCACTTCGTTTAATTTCCGGTCTCGCAAACGGTCGGTGTTGTTTCGTAGCGTCGCTTTATCCCTGACATGAAAATCCGCATTTTACTCGTCCTTGTATCGTGTGCCTTGAGCGTCGCGCTCGGCCTGGTGCTGTCCCGCGATGGACAGACCGACAAAAAGACCACTACCGCCCGGAAGCTGCGCATCGGGCTTTCACTGGATACCCTCAAGGAAGAGCGTTGGCAGCGGGATCGCGATAATTTTGTCGCCAAGGCGGAAGCGCTTGGCGCGGAGGTGGTGGTTCTCTCGGCGAACAGTGACGACGTCCAACAGATCAAGGACTGTAATTCGCTCCTTGGAAAAGGCATTGATGTGCTCGTCATCGCTCCGCACAACGGCGACGCGATGTCCAAAGCCGTGGAGGAAGCGCAATTGCAAAAGGTGCCGGTGATGGCTTATGACCGTCTCATCCGGAACTGCGATCTCGATCTGTATTGCACGTTCGACAATGTGAAGGTGGGGGAATTGCAGGGGAGCTATTTGATGAAACGGCTGTTTCCTGAGGGAGCGAAAGCCGACGGTCCCAAAGCGCGCATCGCCCGGATTTACGGAGCGCCGACGGACAACAACGCGAAGCTTTTCAAGCAAGGACAGGACAACGCCGTAAAACCTTATCTTGAGAGCGGACAGCTGGAGGTGGTGTTTGAAGACTGGGCGGAAGACTGGAAGCCGGAAAACGGGAAGAAGATCGCACAGGCGGCGATTTCCAAGGCGGGGGCGGAAGGATTGGCGGCGATTCTGGCGAGCAATGACGGCACGGCTGGCGGGGCGATTCAGGCGCTACGAGAGGAGCAGCTGGCCGGGAAAATTCTGGTCACCGGACAGGACGCCGATCTCGACAGTTGCCGCCGGATTCTTGCGGGTGAACAGACGATGACCATTTACAAACCGCTCAAAATGCTGGCCGAGCAATCGGCTGAGATTGCCGTGAAGCTGGCGGCAGGCAAACCGGTGATTGCTCGTGGAAGCTGCGACAACGGGAAGATCGCGGTGCCGACCGTAGAGGTGGATATTGTTGCCGTAGACAAGGACAACTTGCGCGAAACGGTAATCAAGGACGGCTTTCACAAGGAGGGAGACCTTTTTCCGTCCGCGCAATGAGTGTGAAGATGCGAGTTTTCAGTTTCAAGAAACGGCAGGCGTTCAGCGGCTGTGTATTGAGCGAGCGCGAAGCGCTAAACGGCGGGGCACAGTCCGTCCGGGCTGTGGCTGTGGGGCCATCAGGCATCCTGCCTGATGAATCCAGACAGGTTCGTAATAGCTATCAATCCAAATTTCGCCGGGTTGCTTCCCTTCCTTTTTTCACCAAGCGGGACGCCCGGTGGCCCCACAGCCGGGACGGACTGTGCCCCGATGCTTGCCTCCGCATTTCATGAGCCTCCTCACCGCCCGCAATATCACGAAGCGTTTTCCTGGCGTGATCGCGCTGGAAGATGTGTCGTTTGATTTGCAGGCGGGAGAAATTCACGCGCTGTGCGGAGAGAACGGCGCGGGCAAAAGCACGCTCATCAAATTGATCAGCGGGATTCATCCACACGGAAGCTATGATGGAACGCTGGAGATGGATGGAACCGAATCGCGCTTTCGTGGAATCGCCGACGCCGGGAAGGCGGGGATTGCGGTGATTTATCAGGAGCTGGCACTGGTGGATGCGATGAGCGTGGCGGAGAATATTTTCCTTGGACGCGAACCCCGGCGTTTCGGTCTGGTAGATGAGGCGCGGATGCATCAGGAGGCAGCAGGATTGTTGCAGCAGTTTAAGGTGGAGATCGCACCCGAGACGCCCGTTTCACAACTGGGCGTGGGACAAAAGCAGCTCGTGGAAATCATCAAGGCACTCGGCAAGCAGTCTAAGATTCTGATTCTCGACGAGCCGACCGCTGCGCTTGCGGAACACGAAACGCAGGTGTTGCTGAACATTCTGCGCGATCTGCGGAAACGAGGAATCAGTTGCCTGTATATCTCGCACCGGCTGGAGGAGGTTTTTGCGATTGCTGATCGCATCACGGTTTTGCGCGACGGGAAGACAGTTCACACCACCGCTACCACGCAGACGAGCAAGTCGGAATTGATCAGGCATATGGTGGGGCGCGAAATAACCGAGCTGTTTCCTAAAGGAGAGCAATCGAATGTGAGGACCGGGGAACCCGCTTTGTCGGTGGATAATCTGACCGTTGCCGACGCGAAGGGGCGTGTGCTGCTGAGTCACATTTCGTTTCATGTCGCGCCGGGCGAGGTGCTGGGAATCGGTGGATTGATGGGTGCTGGGAGAACGGAGTTGCTGATGCATCTTTTTGGTGCGTGGGGCGTGCGGATCTGCGGCGAAGTGAAGCTCGGCAACAAGAAGCTCCCGCCAGCGCCGCCGGCCAAAACGCTGCGGCGCGGTCTCGCCCTCGTGAGCGAGGAACGCCGCCGCCATGGTCTCGTGCTCGATCAAAGTATCGGCTTCAATCTCTCGCTTTCCTCGCTCGCACACCTGAGCGGGTTTACGCTGATCAGTCAGACGCGTGAGCATGATCGAAACGACCATTATTTCCGTCGGCTCGGCGTGAAAGCGCCCGGACTGGATTCTCTCGTCGGTAAACTGTCGGGAGGAAATCAACAAAAGGTCGTGCTCGGCAAAGTCCTGATGACCGATCCGCAAGTCGTCTTGCTCGACGAGCCGACGCGAGGAATTGATGTCGGCGCGAAGACGGAAATTTATGAGCTCATCAACGAACTGACTGCACTTGGAAAAGCGGTCGTGTTGGTTTCCAGCGAACTGCCGGAATTAATGGGGATGAGCGACCGCATCCTGATTCTGCACGACGGGCGTATCGCCGGTGAATTCCAGCGTGGCGCAACCCAGGAGCAGCTTCTCGCCGCTGCCATGGGCCAGAGCTTGGTTGATAGATAGTTGTTGATAGTTGATAGAAGCAGCAGCTGCCGAATTACTCTTAAAACTTACAACTCGAAACTAAGCCCCGCTAAACGTCCAAAAATGCATCATCTCCGGTGCTCTTGCTCATTTTTTCTTCATCCCTCGTCCTTCCTCCTTTCCCATGACTTCCCGTTTCACCCTACGCGATTTTTCCCTGCTTTGCGTGCTGTTTGCCATCGGCGTATTTTTCCATTTCGCGATTGATGGCTCTGCGTTTCTAGAGCCGCGCAATCTCATGCAGCTTGCGGTGGAGGCCGCCATTCCCGCCACACTCGCAGTAGGAATGCTCCTGATTATTTTGCCGGGACATATCGATCTTTCGGCTGGAAGCGGCGTGGGACTGATGGGTGGACTGGCAACGGTGCTGGTGGGAGGAACGGGCTGGCTGACCGATGCGCTCCGGGGCTTTCATGAGTTTGTTGCCACCCACTTTGG
>Ga0105047_10002265_pt1 | contig 34393 bp, 17 predicted proteins | sample MAT04_FD_78384 | JGI IMG/M metagenome (GOLD analysis project Ga0105047, IMG submission 78384) | Freshwater microbial communities from Lake Fryxell liftoff mats and glacier meltwater in Antarctica - MAT-04 (megahit assembly) | ecosystem: Environmental > Aquatic > Freshwater > Ice > Liftoff... | reverse complement strand
TGGCTGCAGTGTTCGCATGGCTCGGTAGTCCGACGCGGCTCGGCAACCTGGTGCGAGTAGTCACTGTAACTTGTTGATCCGTAAGCTTCCCAGGTCAATGAACCCTGGTTCGAGTTGAGACCGCCTCGGAGACGCGGAACTTCCGATGCGAAATGGCTTGAATTCGTCTTCCAAGAGCGGCACGCCCTGGCCGCGAAACGCCTGCTCGCCTTCGGCAGACAACTCCGCCTTCCGACGCCGGATCAGGTTGTCGCGCAAGTCCGGTTTCCGCGCCGCCTCCGTGTAGGAATACCCCTGCTCGGTGACCATCGTCATCGCCGCCAACTTGAACTCCCGAGTCAACGTCCGCCGCAACTTCGCCGTGAGTGAACCCTCCTGTAAGAGATTACACCCTTAACTCCGCGCCCGCCAACCATGGGGATGTCCAGAGCAGCTTCAGTCTCACCGCTGCAACTTCAAGGAGCCGCGCACGAAGTAAGTGGTCAATAACCAACGCTTACTTCGTGCGCGGCTCCTTTAGGGCCACTCGTATGAAACTGAAACTGCGCTAATCCACGTAGGGGTCCGCGCCGAGGTCCTGGAGCATTTCCTGGCGTTGTTTGTCGTAGTTCATCAGGTCGAGGCGTTGCTTGTAATGCTTGCGTTCGATGCGCTTCTGGGCTTTGCGGAAGAGGCGGCGGAAGAGGCTCCAAGGGCGGTTGGAGCCGGAGTTGCCCAAGGCGGCGAGGGTTTTCTGGCGCTTTGGGCCGAGGCCTTCGAGGAGCTGATCTTCGAGGCTCAGGAAGAACTGGGCACTGCCGGGGTCGCCTTGACGACCGGCGCGGCCGGCGAGTTGGCGGTCGATCCGCTCGGCTTCGTGGCGGTCGGTACCGATGACGTGCAGACCACCCGCGGCGGCCACACCCTCGCCCAGCTTGATGTCGGTGCCGCGGCCGGCCATGTTCGTGGCGACGGTGATGCGGCCCTTCTGGCCTGCCTCGGCGATGATTTCGTTTTCCCGTTCGTCCTGCCGGGCGTTCAGCACTTCGTGAGGAATGTTGATGGCGGTCAGCATCCGCGACAGCCGTTCGGACTTTTCGACCGAGCGCGTACCGACCAGCACCGGCCGGCCGGCAAGCATCATCTGCTGAATCTGCATGACGACCGCGGTGAACTTCGCGTTCTCAGTCGGGTGGACGGCATCGGCAGCCATCGCTCGTTTGATGGGCCGATTCGTCGGCACCTTGGTGACCCAGCGGCGATAGACCTTGCGCAGCTCCCAGAAGTTGGGCATGAGCGTCCCGGACATACCTGCGATCTTCTTGTAGAGCCGGTAGAAGTTCTGGTACGTCACCTGAGCCGCGTGGTCGGACTGCATCGTGATCTGGACTTTTTCCTTGGCCTCGACGGCTTGATGCAGCCCGTCGCGCCAGTGGCGGTCGGGCATCGGTCGGCCGGTCGATTCGTCGATGATGACGATCTTGTTTTCCTTGTTGACCATGTAATGGTGATCGCGGCTGAAGCGGTAATAGGCTTGTAGTCCCTTTTCGATCGCTTCGATCAGCTTGTCCATGGCCTCGGCATGTTCGCCGGTCGGCGGGTCGGAATAACGGACGAGGTAACGGCCCGCGTCGGTCAGTTCGAGCTTTTCCTTCTTCACATCCAGTCGGAAGTGCTCGTCGGTCTTCATCCCCTGCACGACGCGGTCGGCCCAGAGGTAGACCTTCTGTTCCTCGGGGGTCGCCGGCCGGGTCGGGTTGGCGATGATGAGCGGGGTCCGGGCTTCGTCCACGAAGATGCTGTCCGCTTCGTCCACGATGGCGAAGTGGAGTTCGCGCTGCACCCTGCCGTCCGTTGGTGCGGCGGCACCGCCGCTGGTCCAAGCCGCCCAGAACGGGGACTGCGTAGCCTGCCCGCCGCGGACCTTCATGCGGTCCCGCAGGAAGTCGAAGCCGAATTCGCTGGCCGTACCGTAGGTGATGTCCCGCCGATACATCTCGGAGCGCTGTTGGTCGTCCATCTTTTGGAAGAGGCAGCCGACGCTCATGCCGAGCAGTTCGTACACCGGCCCCATGTCCGCAGCATCCCGCTTGGCGAGATAATCGTTGACGGTGGTGACGTGGACGCCCTTGCCGACCAGCGCGTTCAAATACGTCGGGGCGACCGCACAGAGCGTCTTTCCTTCCCCGGTGGCGAGTTCGACGAGTCCGCCGAAATGCATGACGATGCCTGCGGCCAACTGTACGTCGAACGGCTGATACCCGTGCACGCGGCGGATGGCGGAACACGCAAGGCCGAAGGCTTCGGGGATGAGCTTGTCGATGTTCTCCCCACCCCGCGCCCGGCCGCGGAGTTTCATGCTGACCTTACGCATGTCCTCTTGGCTGAGGCTGAGGTAGCGAGCTTCCCAATAGCGGATCTTGGGAATGAGCAAGGCAGACTTGTAAAGCCGACGCTTCCACGGGCGTTCGAGGCGACCGCGGACGACGTTGACGAGATACGCCCCCAGCCGGCCTGGCACGTTGGCGATCTTCGGCGCGGCATGCTGCATGGCCGGGTTCGGGGTTGCGGCTGTGAGTTCCACCAGTCCTGCGGTCGCCATGAGCCGTCCTCGGTTCGTCGATCGTCTGAACCGTCCATCATACGCGATGGGGTGCGGATTCGGGAATGCCGAGTCGACCCGCGGCCCACACGGCCAGTTTCTCGCGGAAGATCTTCGAGTTGTGCCGCACGTCCACCGGGAAGCGCGGATGCTTCAGGAACCGCCTGATCCCCAGCGGCGTGCCGACTTCCTGCAGTTTTGGTTCGATGATTCTCCAGACCGCGTCGCGCTTAAGTTCGACGCAGAGCACGGGATCGAAGATACCTCGGCGAGCGGCGGGTGGCAACCCGCCGAGTCTTGACCGTACGGAGACACCCACCAGTGCCGTTCGCTCGACGCCCTGGATCGCGTTGAAGATCGGTTCGACGCAATCGGTGAAGTAGGTCCGCATCGGCGTGACGACGCGCTGGGATTTGCGGCCGCAGAACCAGAGTCGGCCCGCGTCGTCCACATACCCGACGTCGCCCATGCGATGATGGACGACGCCGAGTGGCCCGCGGATTTTGGCGAAGGCCGCAGCACCCGGCCTGCGAAAGTATTCGGTCGTCGTGACGGCACTTTCGACGACAAATTCGCCGATCTCGCCGGGCTTCACCAGTAACTCGTCGGCCCACGTCTCGATCATGTCGTCGTCGATGCGGATGATGCGAACCGTCACGCCCGGTGCGGGACGCCCGATGCAGACCCCGCGACCGACGGCCGTCAACGCCGCCGTCTCGCCGAGGATTTCGGCACTGCCGATGTTGGCGACGGGCAGGGACTCGGTCGCCCCGTATGGGGTGAAGACCTGCACGCCGGCGGGAAGTTGCTTCTGCATGGCTTCGAGCACATCCGTCCGCGCGGGCGCGCCGGCGGACAGGACGCGGCGGACGGTGCGGTAACTCTCGGGGTCGTGGTCGAGGGCCAGCCGGCGGATCACCGCCGGAGAGCCGAACAGGTTGGTGACGCCGAAGTCCCGGATCTGCTTCCGCGCCGTCTCAGGGTTCACCGTCGCGGGCTTGGAGGCGTTCATTTCGGGGATCACGCAGGTCATGCCCAGCGCGGGGCCGAACAGGGCAAACAGCGGGAAGCTGCACCAGTCGACTTCCCCGGATTCGATGCCGTACATCGCCTTCAACATCTCGACCTGAGCCGCAAAGGTGCCGTGGCTGTAGGGCACGCCCTTGGCCAAGCCGGTGCTGCCGCTGGTGAACAGGATCGCGGCAGGGTCTTCGGGGCCGAAGGTTTCCGGCTTCGGCAACGGCGGTACAAAGCGGAAACGGTCCGTGGTTGTCGTGCCGAACCAGCGCCGCCGGCCGACGGTGACGCTGATCCGGGCCGAAGGGCACCAGCCGAAAAGGATGCGGGCGAGGATCGCTTTCGGTACACCGAGGAACGCGGCCACGTCCGCCTCCGCCAGACAGCGGCCGAGATTCTTCCGTCCCATGCCGGGGTCGATGAGCACCGGCACGAAGCCGCCGCGCAGGGCGGCGAAGGTGAGCGCGAAGAACTCCTCGCACGGCGGCACCATCAGCGCCAGTCGCTCCCCGCGAACCAACCCCAACGCCTGCAGACTGGTCGTGAAGCGATCGACGAGTGCGTTGAGTTCGGCAAACGTCGGCGAGTGATGGCGGCCGCGGCCCAGCGGGATGTGCAGTGCAGGCGTGTCCGGCTGCGAAGCCGCCAACCGCGCAAGGTGGGCATCGACAGGGACGAAGGGATGGGTCATTCGAGTTCGGCGAAAATCATGTCAGCTTGACGCGGAACAAGACACTGCTTCCTGGAATCGACCAACAGATCGAGAGTTTCAAGAACCACGGCACCGATCAGGGCATCCGGTCGATCTTCTTCGATCACGGCCGTGAATCGACCGCTCCGACCGAGTATGGAAACGTCGATGTCTCCCATGATGTCGCGTACGGCTTTGCGCGAATCGGCATACTTGACCATGACTTGGCCCATTTTTCTCAATCCGAGTGTCTGCGCCACCTTGCGGGATACGACGAGCGACGTAGCACCCGTATCGACGATGCCATTGATCGACAGGCGTCGCACATCTTCCGGCTTCTTATGTCCGTTGCTTTCCAAAACAAGATCGTCATTGTTGGCGACATCGAAGGTCACGCTGGTCCGGCCCATGTCTCAACTCTGTGCTTAAGGATGCTTCGCCAAGAACTCCGTCATCTTCAGTATCGCCTCTTCGGGGGCATCCTCCAACAAGTAGTGGCCGCAGTCCGGCCAAGTGTGCGTCTCGGCATTCGGCAGGCGGCGTTGGAACTCTTCAAGAAAGTGCCGGTCGAAGACGAAGTCCTTCAGGCCCCAAAACAGCAGCGTCGGCACGTCGCGGTAGCGCTCCAAGCTCGCGGCTGTGTTGGTCACGATGTCCCAGCCCGCGTCGCGTTCACTCAGTGGAATCGTCTGCACGAACTTGAGCACACTCAGTCGATGCTCCGGCGTGTCGTGCGGAGCCAGATACATCGCGCGGACTTCGGGTAACAGCGGCCTGCGGGTGACGCACCACTTGGCGGCGAGCTTGCAGAAAAGATTCCGCTTCAGGATCAGCCAGGCGCCGAGGCTCGTGTTCCGCCCCAGTCGCAGGCTCCACGGGAAGCCCTTCGACTTCGGCAACGGGAAGCCGCCGGTGTTGGTCAGGATCAGCCGTTTGATGCGTTCGGGGTGCCGCGCGGCCCAACTCAGGCCGATCATACCGCCCCAATCCTGGCAGACGAGCGTGACCTTTTCGCTCACGCCCGCGTGCTCCAGCAACCGGTCGAGATCGTCAATGCGGGACTTCAGCGCGAAGTCGTATCGGTCCAAGCTCGGCTTGTCCGAGTTGCCGCAGCCGATGTGGTCGGGCACGATGCAGCGATGCGTTCCGCTCAACGCGGTTACGACGGAGCGGAAGTAGAAACTCCACGTCGGATTGCCGTGGACCATCACGACGGGCTCGCCCGCGCCTTCATCCAGATAGGCCTGCGTTGCCCCATGCGGCTGCACGAAGAACTTGGGATCGAACGGATACAGCTCGGCGTTATCGATCTTCATTCCAAGTTCCGCATTCCGCATTCCGAGACCACCGTTCACCATTCGATCCCGAGCATCAGGCAGTTCAGCCCGGAGCCGATGCCGAGCCAGCCGACCCGGTCGCCGGGTTGGAGGAACTCGCGTTCCTCGGCGATGGCCGCGGTCATGGGCAGGGACACGGTGCCGATGTTGCCGAGGTAGGCGAAGGTGTTGAAGTCCTTGTGATTCTCAATGCCGAAGCCTTTGAGGATGGCATCGCGATGGCCGGCGCCGACCTGGTGGCAGATGACTTTGTCGATCTGCTCCTTGGCCCAGCCGAGCTTCGACAGGAAGCCGGCCCACGTCTTGGTGCCGAGATCGACGCCGAACTTCAGCACCTCCCCGGCATGCGTTTCCATGAACGGCATCATGACGTGCTTCATGCCGAGATCGACGCCGCTCTTCACCAGCGTGCCGGCCTGCGTACCCAGCACCTGCTCGAAGAGCACCGGCACCTTGGCTTCAACCGCGCGGCCGACCGCGCCCGGCAGCATCGAGCGGACACCCCACCGGCACAAGTCGTTGTGCTCCGGCGCGTTGCGGACGTGGCCGCCGATGAGCTTGCGCCGCTTCAGCCGCGTCACATCTTCCTCGGTGACCAAGACGCCGACCGCGCCCGAACCACCGGTGAAGGTGGCGAGCGAGGACCGAAAGACGTCGAGCGACTTGGCGTCGTTGACGCGGTCGACGGCGATGTCGTTGATCTCGCGGGCCGACTCGCAACTGACGACCAGCCCGGCGCGGGCCTGCCCGAGTTCAATCCGGTTGGCGACTTCCACCACGCCGTTCAATACGCCCAGGCAGGCATTGGACAGGTCGTACATGGTCGCGTTGCGGCTGATGCCGAGGTTCGCGGCCACCGCGCACGCCGTCGCCGGTTCGTACTGCTCGCGGCAGACGCCGGCGTAAATGAGGATGTCGACGTTCTTGGGATCGTAATTCGCCTGTTGCAGAGCCTTGCGACCCGCGGCAGTCGCACCCTGCGATAGTCGCGTGCCCGGCTCCCACCAACGCCGCTCGGTGATGCCCGTCAGCAGTTCGAGCTGGCCCATCGGCAACTTATGCGCATCGTACATCGGCTGCAGCCGCGTTTCGAGTTCCGTAGTGCTCACGACCACCGGCGCCAACTCGTAGCCGATCGAGGACAGGTAAACGCGGTCGTATTTCATGAGGTTGGTCAGTCGTCGGTTGTTCGTGGTCCGTCATCGTTTCGCCTGATCGAGTGACTTCATCATACACGGTCACCGAACAACGTCGCTCATTCCCGCAACAAGTCGAGGCGAAGCGACAACAGATCGCTGACCACGAACTACTCACACCGAAGGACGAACCCCGTCATCTGATAGATGATGCGGCCGTCGACGGTGAGGAAGCCGTCCGCAGTGAGGGTGCCTCGGGCCGAGTCGATGGCGGTGATGTCGAGCATGACGCGGACGTGCTGGTCCGACGGCACCACTTGGCCGCGATAGGTCCACTGATGCTTTTTCTCCAAGTCGAGGGTCGCGGCGCGGGTACCGGAAAAACAGCGGTTTGCGACGAAGCGGCCGAGTTGCAGGAACGATTCGAGGCCGAGGGAACCGGGCCAGACGGGGTCCTGATAAAAGTGGGCCTGGAAGAACCAGAAGGTGGGGTCGACCGCGATCCCGCCGATCGCCAGCCCCAGACCCGCGCGGCCTCCGGTCGGGTGCCAGCCTTCGATATCGTCGACCATCCGCAGCATCGCCGTCGGGTAGGGGGCCTCGGTCGGCAGCTTGCCGCGGAAGAAATTCGGCGACGCGAGTTGCTCCGGCGTAAATGCCGGCAGTTTCGCGGTCGGCATCCCGATCTGATTCTTGAGCGCGTCCCGACCGAAGAAGCCGAAGTAGGTCGTCCCTTCGTAAACGGTTCCCCCCCGATTCGTCACCTTCGTCGTGTAGTGCTGGATGAGCATGCCCGCGGAGTTGCTGAACTGCGTCATCGTCACGTTGGTGGTGAGCGTGCCGGTCGTCGGCGTCACGGCCTTACTTTGCACTGCGGTACCGCCGAGGTTGCGGAAGCTGACGTCGGTTTCGCTCGTGAGCGCCGAGCCGCAGTAGGCCGCGAGCCAGCCACACGGCTGCAGCGCCGTTTCCAGCAGCACGCTGAACGGCATGAAACCCGAGCGGTCCGCGGCGAAATACCAGGCATCCGCAGGCACGTCGTACTGGGCCTCGCAGGACGCACCCGCCTTCAACACGAACGGCTCCCCGCTGACGCCGGTGATGCGGTCGAGGAACTGGAAGGGCGGGCCGGGCAGGCGGGCCAACACGCGGCTGCGGTCGAAGATCCCGTACGGCTCGCCGAACGCCTCGGACGGCTTGCCGTTGGAGTACGCCAAAATCCGGGCGCGGTCGTAGAGCGCCGGCTTCACGTCGTACACCGCTTCGCTGCCCGGCGGCAGCGGCGTGACGTCCACCGAGATGGTCTGCCCCCACGCTTCGGCGATCGATTGCCGGGACAGGCCGGACATGCGCAGGGACAGGTTTGTGATCTCGACGATCGGCTTACCGTCGGCGAGCATCAATGCTTCGGCCACGGCGTACGGTTCCGGCCGATAGCCGATTTCCTTGATGCTGACTTCGTAAGTGACGGTCGCGGTCGACTGCAGCACCTGCCCGCGGCACTTCAATCGACTCTTGACGCCGGGCACCGGCTCGCATGCGGTCTCGTTCTGCTCGCCGATCATGCCCATGCGCATCAGCAGCACGCGCAGGGTATGCAGGCAGCACTCGTACATGAGGGTGCCGGGCATGACCGGATCGTCGATGAAGTGGCAGGCGATGAACCATTCGTCGGGTTGGATGTCGTACACACCCCGGACAAAGCCGAGCCCGAAGCGGCCGCCGGCGGGGTCGAGTACCGGCACGCGGTCGAGCAGCCGCAGCCTACCCGCGGGCAGCTTCAACGGCTGGTGCAACTTCACACCGGCGAAGGCTTGTCCGAACGCACCGACGAGGTCGCCTTGCTGCAGGGCCTGGACCTGCTTGGCGGTCAGGGCTTCCCCGCTGCCGAAGGATGCGGGCATGATCCAATCGCCGACGGTTTTGCCGGGCGTCATCTGCAGGTCAAATTTCGTGTGAACGATCCCCTGCCCGGCGGCGAGGGCTTCCGGCGTGAAGAAGCCGGCGATGCCGTTCTGCATGCTCAAGAGCGGCTCACCGTTCACGCTCCCCTCGAAGCGGAAGCGGAACAGCCACGAGTCCGCCTGGTGGAAGAATTCATCCACGTGAATGTCGTACACGATCGTCTCGCCGATCTTCGGCAAACCGCGATGGAAGGTGACGACGGCATCGAGCAGCCGATAGACCGCCTTGCCTTCCGTCTTGAGGTCGATGCCGAGGAAGCCGGAGAGGAACAGGTCGGCCTGCCCGGATTCGACCGTGATGCTCGTCGGGCACCGGCCCGCATCGAGATACCAGCGGGACGCATGGACGGCGTGATCGGTCACGACCCGGCCCTGACGCATCGACAGCGGTTCGCCTTCGATGAGCCGGATGTTGTCCACGAGCATCAGCGGGCCGTCGGGCAGGCGGACGCGGGTCGGGAAGCCATCGATTTTTGCGAACATCGGCCCGAGCACATCGGCGATCTTCCCTCGGGCAAACGTGAAGCACTGTTCGGTCGTCAGGCTCCGCGGCGGTTCACCAGTTACGGTCGCAGCCGGTGGATCGCCGTCTTCGTCCTCAAACCGGCCGAGCAGGCGGGCGACGATGCGGGACTGCAGGGCGAGAGCGGCGGCGGCGATCTCCGCCCCTTCGGCCTGAACCTGCAGGAAGGTCCCGTGGGCATCACCGACGGCCGCCTGCGACTTGACGGCTGCGTCGACGAAAGCCTGCGCGATCGGTATGCCTTGGATCGGCGACTGCCGGACCGCCTGCGGTGTCCGCACGAGCGGGGTATCGACGTCGATCGGCTCTGCGAACGTTGGGAAGTCTTCCTCAATCGCTTCCGTCGGGTCCTCAAGCGGCGCTTCCGCCACGACGATGCCGAGACGGCCTTCAGCCGGCTCGGCGGCAGGCATCGTTGCCGGATCGTCGTAGATCGTGATGCGGTCGGATGCTTCCGGCCTCTCATAATCCGGCAGCACGAAGCCGAGATCGGAAAAGGCATCGGTCTGCGTCGCCTGCGGGGCATCGTCGTCCCACTCGGATGCGGCCATGGCGGGCGTTTCTTCCGGAGTTTCGGCGGCGGCGATCGGCACCAGCCACGGCGGCGGGGGCACGACGCCGAGGGGCCGACGCACCGGAATGCTTAGGGCGGAGCGTGCGGCCGCGCGGCCGGGCTGATGGGCAGCTACGGGCGACGGCCCCCCATAAAGGCGGACCAACTGCACCGGTACGCGCTCCGCGATCAGGGCGGCCAGTGTGCGCAACACCAGCGAAACATCGTCGTGCTGCGGTCGGGACACGCTGCGGACCAGGTGCGGCCGGCCTGCGAGGATTGTGCCGATCGTACGCGATGCGGACTGTCCGGGGCCGACTTCCACAAACAGGCGCACGCCTTCGCGGTAGGCGTTCTCGATGACCGCGGGGAAGTCGATCGTATTCAGCAACCCGGCGGTGATCGAATCCGCCGCCGCATTCGGCGTGGGCTTGTAATTGCGGCTGTAGGCACCGGAGTAGATCGAGATCGCGGTCGTCGCCGTCGGCAGCGTATGCAGTTCGCGGTAAGCGGCTTCGACCGGCTTGGCCGCCTCGCAGTGGGCGAGCGTTACGCCGGAAAGCGGCAGGAAGTTCGCGTCCGGAAACTGAGCGACCAGCTTGTGCACATCCGCCTCGACCCCGCCGATCACGCACTCGTAGGCCGTGGCGACGATGAGCAGATAGGCATGCAGGCCGGGACGCAGCGCCGGCCGCACGTCCTCCGCAGAGACCGTCAGGACACCGGCGATCCAGTCGAGCGGTCGGTCCGCAGGCAGGCTGTAAAACGCACGGGCGGCGCGATAGGGCGGGGCCAGATCCTCGGTGAAAAGAGTCGATTCCTGAAGCCGGGCGTACATTTCGTCCCGGTCGCGCCAGACCCGCAGACCGAACAGGCCCGCGGATTCGCCGAGGCTTTGGCCGATCATCGCCGTCGGCTTCACGCCCAGATGAACGAGCAGATCGCTGGTCAGCGTGCCCAGAGTCACCTGGCCGAAGAGAAACTCGCGCGGACCGGCGGCTTGTGCTGTTGCGGGTTTCCAGAACAACTCCGGAGCGTACTGGCTGCGGAGCCTGCGGTTCTCGCTCTGCTGTTTGCGCAGCACCTCGGGCCAATGCACCGCCAGCTCGCGTCCCATGCCGGCGTAGTGGTTGCCCGACCCGGGGTAGACGAACGCCACGCGCCCCTTCGTCCCGGGGCCGACGTGACCCGTCAGCGGTGCGGCCGAATAGAACGTGCGGTCCCGCAGTTCCGGCCGGGATTCCGGAATCGTGCCGAGGGGCCACGATTCATTCGGCTGTTTTCGGATCGACTCCTGCGCGGCCAGCAGCTGCTTGCGAAGTTCCGCACCGCTGCGCGCGACGAAGGTCGCCGCACGCTTGCGGGCCGAGTTGGGGGGGACGTGGAGAAACCATTCGCGGGCCAGCCGCTCGGGTTGTTGATCCTGGCGCGCGTTGAGCCAATCGACGAATCGGTCGATGGCAGGCACGAGCTCTTCACCCGTATCCGCCTCGATCACAAACAGACCTTCGCTCCGCGCACCGAGCGGTTGAAGCCGTTCCGGGTCGGCCGTCGGGTCGACCAGTGCGACGGCATCGACGGGCTTCGTCGATTCCTCCAGCAGGAAGTGCAGTACCGAGCCGTCGATCCCGGACGAGGCGACCAGGGCGCGGCGCGGGGCGACATCGTCCCGCAGCCAGAAGCGTGCTTCTCGGGAATCCGCCAGTCGCTCGGCGCGGGCAGTCAACTCGTGCCGCGCGGCACTCGAGTCGATCGTCGGCGGCAGAATCTGCTGGTAGAGCGCCAGACAGGCCTTCACGAGTCCGGCCGCACCGGCGGCGGCCCCCGGCCTGCCGATCGCGCCCTGCACCGCCGACACATTCAAGGGTAAGAGTCGATTCTGTGCCTGCAGCAACGCACCGATCGCCTCGGCTTCCGGGCGGTCGTCCAGCAGCGATCCGGTCGCGGCGGCTTCCAGATATTCCACCGTCGCCGGATCCACGACCGCATCCGTGCAGGCCCGCATGAGCGACGACGCATAAGCACTGCGGTCCGGCGCCACGCCGACTGGGTCGCCGCCGGAGGCCGCCCCGACGCCGCGGATGACGGCATAGACGCGGTCGCCGTCGCGCTCGGCATCGTCGAGCCGCTTCAGCACCAAGGCCGCGGCCCCTTCGCCGGGCAGCACACCGTCGCTGGTGATTTCGAGCGGTCCGGATTGACCGGTGGTGGAAAAGGGACACTGGGCATCGGCCGCACCCATCGCCCGGATGTCGCCTGCGAGATCGACACCGCCAACGACGACGCGATCCAAGTCGCGCTGCCGCAATGCCCGCACCGCCAACTCCACAGCGCGCGCAGCCGACGATTCCTCGCTGCAAACCGTGAAGCTCGGGCCGCCGAAGTGGAACGCCCGGGCGATGCGGCTTGCTGCGATGCTGCCGAGCGCGCCCATCGTGCGGTCCGCGGTCAGCGGCGGGCCGACGCCGTCCGCCACGGCCTGCACCCACTCCGCCGGGGGTGCTTCGCCTTCGGGGGTCAGTGTCTCCGCGGCGAGTTGCTTGGCACTCCATCGCAAGTGAAAGTTCGTCGTGTTCAGGTCCAACGCCAAGCCGATGAACACACCCGTGCGCGGGTCGTCGGTCTCCCCCGGCGGATGGGTTCGGCTATCGTCGAGAGCGGCGGCTGCGGTGGTGAGCATCAGCAGTTGTTGCGGCAGCAGTTCCTCCAACTCGCGCGGCGGAATCCGGAAGCGGTCCAGCGGCACCGGGACGTTTTCGAGGAAATGGCCCGGTGCCCCGTCCGCGACCTGCGGGAACGGCTCCGGGCGATCCGATCCGCCCAGAACGAATTCCTGGAAGCTCCTGAGATTGTCCCACGGGCCGAAGTGAGCGGCGAGGCCGACCACCGCGATCGGTGAGCGCGAGGCATCCGATTCGTCGTTGGCTGCGATGGTGCCCGAGCCGATCGCTTCGGCATGCTTCGCCATCAGATCGTTGAGCTTGGTCATCAACCGCGAGGTGCCCTGTACGGGCGTAACGGTGCTCGGCGGCAGGCGGAGCAACGATGCGGCGGACCCTTGGACATAGTTCTGCCCGACGTATTCCTCGACCAGAAGATGGCCGTTGACGCCGCCGAAGCCGAAGCCGGAGACCGCCGCACGGCGCGGCAGCGTCGGCCGCCGCGGATCCCAGGCTTCCGGTGCGGTCAGCACCCGCAGCGGGCCGTGGGCGTAGTTCAGGTTTGGGTTCGGCGTCTCGAAGTTGGCCTGCGGCGGCTTGACGCGGTGCTTCAGCGCGAGCACGACCTTCATCAGCGCCGCCGCCCCGGCACCGGTGAGCAGGTGACCGACGGTGGACTTCACACTGCCGATCGTGCATTGCCCCGGCTTCCAGCCGTCCTCGCCCCAGAGTTCGCGCAGGCTCTCGAACTCAACCGCATCGCCCACGGGCGTGCCGGTGGCGTGGCATTCGATCACGTCCGCGAAGTTGGTCTTCCAGCCGGCGTTGCGGTAGGCGTCCCTCATCGCCCGAAGTTGCCCTTCCTTGGCGGGTGCGAGCAGGTTGCCGTTCATGTCGTTGGAGAGACCGGCGCCGCACAGCACACCGTAAATCGCGTCCCCGCCGCGTAGGGCGTCGGCAAGCCGCTTGAGCACGAAAATGCCGGCCCCTTCGCCGACGACCAGGCCATCGGCGGCGGCATCGAAGGGGGAACAGCGGCCGCTCGGCGATAAGGCGCGAAGCTGCGCGAAACCCATCTGGGTGTACAGGGAATCCGGCCGAGAGACGCCGCCGGCGAGCATCGCGTCCGCCCGGTGACTGAGCAATTCGTCGCAGGCCAGCTTGATGGCGTAGATCGACGAGGCGCAGGCCGCATCCAAAGTGAACGTACCGCCGCCGAAATCGAACGCCTTCGCCAACAGACCCGCCGGCAGGCCGGCAACGTAGCGGTTCCAAGGATGTGTCCGTCGGCTTTCCTGACGACGACCGACGGCCCGCATCACCCGGCCGCCCAAGTATTCCCGCGCCAAGTCGGACGACGCATCGGTCGGCAGGCAGATGTTGCCGAGCACCACACCGGTCTTCCGGCGATCGACGTTCTGGGCAACCATCGACGTCCAAGCCCGCGAGCCGACATCAAGGACGAGGTGAAAGAGCGGATCCAACCCGGCGAGCAGATCGGCGGGTACCGGAACCTGCTTCGCATCGACGTGAAACGGATCGAGCGTGTACGAACGGGTCGAGTAAACCGAGTCCGGGTGGGCGATGCGGTCATCCCGAATCGACTCCGCAGGGACGTGCCAACGGCCGGACGGGATTTCGCGCGAACAGTCAACGGCGCCGACGACGTTGTCCCAGAACAGGTCCAGGTCGTCGCCCGAACCGGGGAAGCGCCCTGCGAGACCGACGATCGCCACACGTTCCGCCACGGCCATGATCGCGTTCCTTTGATGTCGTCGGCCGCTACTTTGCCGCGGCGAGAAGGTGGTTCCTGCGGAACGCCTGATCCAAGCTGCGGTCGATCACGCATTCGTAGTCCTGAATCTGCGCCACGAGCAAGCCTTCAGCGTCGAGGAAGTCCATGTCCGCCCGGGCGAACATGCCGTTGTCCCGCGTCACGCGGATGACGATGCGTACCGGGCCGGTCGGATAGGCCCGGCGGTATTGGCGGTAGCGACCGGCGAAGCAGGGCAGCGAGCCGGCGCCGTGCTGGGCGAAGCTCCACAGGATCATCATCTGAAAGGCGGAATCGAGGACCAACGGATCGGCGCACCACGAGTTCCGCAGCGGCGCCTGGAACCAGTTCGACGGCGGCGGTGCGGGGTAGGCGGAGCCGACGAACGCCGTGTCCGTCAGACCTTCGATCCTCTCGATGCCCTGCAGGTCGGGTCCGTGGAAGAGGAAGTGCTCGTAGACTTCCTCCAGACTGTAGTCGGACGGCTTGACGGCGGGAGTGGCGTCGAATGCGGGCGGCTTGGGCAGCGACGCCGTCAGGATGACCTCGGCTCGGGAGTGCATGATGTCCCGTCCGTCGCGGCGCTTGCCGCGCAGTTCGACGCCGACGTGGAAGAACTTGTCGTTCTTCACCGCCTTGCCGGCGTAGATCCGTAACGACGCGGCCGCCGAGTCGTCGATCTGAACGCCGTTGGTGATCCGCAGATCGTTCATGCCGTGGAACAGCAGCCCGGGGTTGTTGTGTAGGGCAGCGTGCGTGAGCCATTCCATGTGGATCGCCATCGGCACAACGGCCTTATGGTCCATGACGTGGGACCGCAGGACGGGATGCGACTCGACATCGACGAGCCGTTCGACGACCAGCGAGAGTTCCGGCGAGGGCGGGCTGGTCGCGGGGGCGGGACCGGACAGATTGAGCGAACCGATTTGCGCCGACGATCCCAAACTGCCGCTGCCGGAACTGCTTCCTGCCCCCGAGCGGTTGCGGTTGGGTTTGCCGAGCGCGATCACTTCGACGGCCTTGCCGGTTGCGGACAGTTCCTGCACGGCGAAGTTGGCGCCTTCGGTCAGCGGAATCATGCCGATGCCTTCGGACTCGAACACCTTGCGGAGACTCGGCGTGACCATGCCGCCTTCCCACGGTCCCCAGTTGATCGCCACAACGCGGCTGTTGGGCCGGCGACGGGCTTCGACTTGGGCCGTCTTGTTCAGCACCTCGTTGGAGGCGGCATAGGCGAGTTGGCCGATGCGGCCGAAGCGGGCCGTGGTGGAACTGAACAGAAGAATCGCTTTGAGCTCCTGTTGGGCCAGCAACTGCAGAATCGTGGCCAGTCCTTCGACCTTCGTGGCGTAGACCATGTCGAACTGCTCGACGGTCAGGTCCTCGATGCGTTTGTCCGCAAGGACGCCCGCGCCGTGCACGAGTGCCGAGATCGGGCCGAACTTCTGCTTGACCTGGTGAATGAGGTCCGCGATTTGCCGGCCCGCAGTGATGTTGACGGCGTAATAGGCGGCCTTGGCTCCGGCTTTCTCGATGGCGGACACGGTCCGGGTGATCTGCCGTTGGGCCGCGGTCTTCGCATAGAACTCGCCGACCGACTTGGGTGTGGCCGACGCACCGAGGTGCTCCGTGATGGCCCGCTTCATGTCGGTTTCGTCGAACAGATCGCGGATCCACTCCGGCTCCGGCCCGGTCGGCAGATGGGTCCGGCCGGTCAGGATCATGGTGCACCTGTAGGTTTCCGCAAGGGCGATCGCCACATCCGAGGTCACCCCCCGAGCACCACCCGTGACGAGAACGACGTCCTTGGGCGTCAGCAGCGGAGTGCCCGAATGCAGGCGACGCATGGCCCGTGCCGGCTCCAGGATACAGCGGTGGCGGGCGGCGATGCCGACCTCGATCGGCCCGGCGAGTTGGATTTCGTCCACGATCGATCCGGCAGCCGTGTTCGGCTGCGCGGACGCGTGCGCCGCATTGATGTCGATGGCCTTGTAGTTCAACTCGCCCCATTCGTAGCGGGCCGTTTTCAGGATGCCCGCGAGGCCCCCCTGAGTGGGATCGGCGGTCGGGCTCAGGTCGCCCAAGCCGAATTCGCCATCGAGCCTCGTGATGCTGCCGACGAAGACGGTTGCACCCTGCCGGGCGAGTTGCCGCAGCTTCGGACCGCAGAACTGCAGCCAACGAAAGGCGAGCTTATTCGTCGGCGTGCCCTGCGACTGTTCCGGCGGAAGAAACAGCACAGCGGCCGGCCCTTGGGACGGCTTGATCGTTTCCGGGTCCAGCCATGGGTACTGTTTGACCGCGAACCCCGAAGTGCTCAGGTTCACTACGATCTCTGCAGCCAGCGCGTCGTCCGCCTGCGCGATGAGCCAAAACTCCGAACCGACGGCCAACGGCAGTCGTTGCCGACCGCTCGCCAGATCGAGATCGACCACTTGTAGGGTGCTGCGTTCCACCTGATCCGTCGAGGCTGTCAGCGCCGAGTGACGCATCGACTCCAAGGCCGACGCGACTTCGTCGATGATCGACGGCTGCTGGGCCATCGTCCGCGGACGCAGCGCGGGCGGGATGACCGGCGTCAGGCCGGTATGCGGCCGAATTGTGCTCACATGTTCCGTCTTGGGCGCAAGCGATTCGGACGGAGAATCGAACGATGACTGAATCAGGGCCAACTGATCGATCGACACCGTGTTGGTCAGTTCCGAACTCGTCTTCGGTACCGAGCGGATGACGCTGACATCGATCTTGGCCGTGTTCAGCGATCCGCTGCTCAGAAAAACGGCGATGTCCTTGAGCGTGTGCAGGGTGCCGAGGTGCTCGGGCTTGACGACCGGGGCATTCGGCAACCGTTCCTGCAATGCGGAGAGGATTTCGACGCGCTTGATCGAGTCGACGCCGAGGTCCGAATCGAGGCTGTTGGCCAGATCCAACATCGACGCCGGATAGCCCGTCTTTTCGGCGACGACTTCGAGCAGAATCTGCGTGACGGACTCGAGCGAATTGCCGGACAGGGTCGCGGCGAAAGCATCGCTGGACGACAATCGGCTCGGCTTGGCGGCCGGCAGAGTCCGCGCGTCGACCACCGAGCGTTCGACGGACTTCTTCGGCTCGAGGCTCACCGGTCGGATCGGTGCCGCGCGACTTGTGGGCGGCGGCATCACTTCGCCGGCGAGAAAGTCCGCAATATCCCTGAGCGTGTGCAGGGTGCCGAGGTGCTCGGGCTTGACGACCGGGGCATTCGGCAACCGTTCCTGCAATGCGGAGAGGATTTCGACGCGCTTGATCGAGTCCACGCCCAAGTCGCCGTCCAGGCTGTTGTCCAGGTCGAGCATCGACGCCGGGTAGCCCGTCTTTTCGGCGACGACTTCGAGGAGAATTCGGGTGATGCGATCACCGGCGGGCGGCGTCGAGGTAACCCCGTTGGCGTACGCGGGTACCGAGGCGATCGGCATGATGGGCATGATGCGGACGACCGGTACCGCAACCGGCGGCACGGTGCGGACAACCGGAGCCGGAGCCGCCGTTGCGACAGGCGCCGGGGTGGGCGGCGGTGTCGGCCGGGCGTAGTTGGACACGGGCGTGTTCGCGAGGCTCACACCCAGTGCGGCATTCTGTTGGGCGACCAGTTGAAACAAAGTGGCCTGAGCGGCAGCTTGGCTTTCCAAAAATCGGCGGTGCAGTTGCGATGTCTGCTCCTGCAGTTGCTGCAGGGCCGCCAAGGTCTGTTGCGTCAGGCTCAGGGCCTGATTCAACCCGGTATCGGTGTTCGGTTGCTGCGCCATCATTGGGCCCGTCGGGGTGGTTCGCGGTTCGGTCGTGCTTACGGTCGGCGGTCGTTGCGGTCGGGGCGTCACATGGTTGGCGCCGCTCAGTTTGACGGTGTGCGCGGGCTTGGTCACAGGCCCCGGCCGGCAGCCGCTCTCGGCTTCCCACGCTTCGAGAGCGACCGGGTAGCCCAGTGCCGAAAGCGCTCCGATAACGAAAGCATAGTCCATGTTTCCACGTCTGCGCCCGGCCGAGTCCAACGCAAGTACCACGCCCGGCAGATTCGACTCGGAGAGCGTCGCTTCGGTCAGTCGGGAAACGATCGAGCCGGGGCCGACTTCGACGAACGTGCCGAAGCCCGCGGCCGCCATCGTGCGGATCTGCTCGACGAACGCCACCGGCTTGGCCAACTGATGCCCCAAGAGCGCGCGGGCTTCGCTTTCGTCGGTCGGATAGGCTTTCCCGGTCGTGTTCGCATAAACCGGGATCGTGCCTGAAGGCATCGACGCGCCGTTGAGCGCTTCGCGGAACGGCTTGGCGGCCTCGGCCACGAAGGAACTGTGGAACGCCGCTGCGACCGTGAGACGCATGGTGCGGATGGACGCGTCGGCAAAGACCTTGGCAGCCCGTTCGATTTCCCGGGTCGAACCGGAGAGCACCGTTTGCGAGGGCGTGTTGAAGTTCGCCGCAACGACGTCGAGGATTTCGGCGACGACGAGTTGCTCGATGCGTTCGTAAGGAGCGAAGACGGCCAGCATAGTGCCGGGGTCGCCGCCGGATTGCGATCCTTGGCGGGCCATCAAACGGCCGCGGAGACGGGACAGGCGGAAGTAGTCAGACGGGGACAAACGACCCGCGGCGGCCAAGGCCGTGAGTTCGCCGTAGCTGTGTCCGGCGAACGCTTCCGCACGGATGCCGAAGCGTTCGGAGAGTACCCGCCAGGCCCCGTAACTGACCGCGCCGATGGCGGGCTGGGCGGCATCGGTAGCCCTCAGCGCGGCGTCTCGGACCGCTTGGACACCCGACAGGAAGCTTGTGGGCGGGTAAATCACGTCGCTGATGCGGCCGGCAAAAACTTCGTCCTGCTTCACGATGTCGTCGACGAGTGCCAGCGTTTGCAGCATCTCCGGAAAGAGGCAGGCCGTGTCCCGCATCATGCCGACGGACTGTGACCCCTGACCCGGGAACAGCACGGCGAGCTTGCCCGGCGGCTTGCCGACGGCGTAAAAGATCCCGTCCGCCAACAATCGGCTGCGCGGGTTGGAACCAATGTGACTGCGAGCCGCCGCGTAGGCTTTCGCGAGGTCCGTCTTGTCGCGTAGGGCGGCGATCACGAGGCGGGCCGGTGCGTTCGGTTCAAAGCGACCGCGGCTGGTCTCGGCGGCGCGGGCCAACGTCGGCCAAGTCGGATCACTTTCGAGGGCGGCCAAGTCCGCGAGGATGGAATCGGGCGTGCCGTGGAGGGCGAGAATCTCGACCGAGCCGTCCCAGTCCGGGGCGACTTTGGCCGGTGCGTATTCTTCGAGCACGGCATGGAAGTTCGAGCCGCCGAAGCCGAAGGCGGAGAGGGCCGCCCGCCGCGGATGCTCGGCGTTCGGCAGCCATGGCCGCATCTGCAGGTTCACGTAGAACGGAGTATCGTTCGCACGCAGCGGTTCGACGGGCAGGGTCACCTTCATCGTCGGCGGCAGGACTTTCGTGTGAAGCGCGAGCACGGCCTTGATGAGACCCGCCGCCCCGGCCGCCGCCTTGGTGTGCCCGATCTGCGACTTCACGCTGCCGACCGCACACCAGGGTCGCGACCGGCCGTTCGCAGCCGCATCGTAGACTTCCGCCAGAGCCTTGGCTTCCACACCGTCGCCGACCTTGGTGCCCGTGCCGTGGGCTTCGACCAGTTCCACCGTCGCGGGGGAAATGCCCGCCCGGGCGTAAGCGTCCTGCAGGCAGCGCTTCTGCCCCTCGGCCGAGGGTGCATAGATCGCGTTGCCTTTGCCGTCGGACGACGTGCCGATCGACTTGACGACGGCATAAATCCGGTCGCCGGCGGCTTCGGCGTCGGCCAGCCGCTTCAGGACCACGATGCCGAGACCTTCGCCCAGAATCGTGCCGTCGCCGTCCGCGTCGAACGGTCGGCTGTTTCCCGTGGGAGAAAGTGCCGGCGTCTTCGAGAAGCACATGTACATGAAGATGTCGTTGAAGGTGTCCGCTCCGCCGGTCACGACGACATCGGCTTTGCCCGCGTTCAGTTCCATGCTCGCCAAGTGCATGGCGCTGAGCGACGAGGCACACGCGGCATCGACGACGCAGTTCGTTCCGTGCAGATCGAGCCGATTGGCGATCCGCCCGGCGACGACGTTGCCCAAGAGGCCGGGGAAGCTGTTCTCCTGCCACGGCACGTAACTATCCGAAATGCGTTGGGAGGCATCGGCGATGCGGTCCTCGGCGATGCCCGCATCGCGCATCGCCTGCTTCCACTTCGGATGGCCTAAGCGGGCGCCGAGTGGGATCACCAACTCCAACGTCCCCGTTACGCCGAGCAACACCGAGACGCGGGATCGTTCGACCCTTTTCGGCGAGATTCCGTCGAAGACCACGCCCGCGTCCGTCAAAGCCTGCTTGGCGGCGACGAGACCGAGGAGTTGCGTCGTGTCGGTCGCTTCCAAGTCCCGCGGGGCGATGCCGAATTCCAGGGGATTGAAGTCGATGGGATCGAGGAAGCCGCCGCGGCGGGCGTACGTCTTGTCCGGCGCCTTGGGATCGTCGTCGAAGTAATCGGCCGGGTTCCAGTGCGTATCCGGCACGTCGGTGATGCCGTCGACCGCGTTCTTGATGTTGGCCCAATACGCGCCGGGTCCGTTCGCCTTCGGAAACAGGCAGCCCAACCCGACGACGGCGAGGTCCAACGGTGCAGCTGCGGGATCGGTCGGCATGGGCGTTGTCTTCATCGGGCTGCGGATCGCATGGTGAACGGACATTCTATGGTCGGGGTTGCGTAAGCCCAAGGCGCGATGTTGGGGCCGTCAGCTTCCCAGCCGCGCGGCAAGGTCGTCCCGCGACCGCGGTTCGGTGCGGAACAATTCGGGGGCCAACGAGACCCCCTGGCGTCGCAGGTCTTCGCGGCGCAGGTGTATGCAACACCCGTAGAGCAGGTTCAAGGCCACGACGACGACTTTGCGCTGGGAAGGGCTTTCCAGCACCGACCCCTTCACCCATTCGTTGAAGGCACCCATCGCCGGGCCGCACCAGACCTGGTAATCAAGTTGTCGGCTCGGTTCGCCGGCGTTGGCCCAGCGGCTGGACCAACCGAGGTACCAGCGGAAGCAGAGCGCCATCTTCACCTTCGGATCGCTCTCGGCCCGGGGCAGAAGTGTCGGGTCGCGGCGGAGGAAGAAGGCGTGCGTGTCCGCCCAAATCTCCGCGAAGGGCTTGCGGAACAGGCTCTTTTCGATCTGCGCCCGTTCGGTTTCGGGGATCGCTTCCCATGCAGGATGAGCGCGGTAAAGTTCGTACAGTTTCGCGGCCCGCATCGGGAACATGGTGCCGCGTTTGAGCACCTGCAGCTTCACGCCCATCTCGAACATGTCCGCCGCGGGGGCCATGGCGACATCCGCCTGACCGGCCTCGGCCAGCATCTTCCGCACGGTGTCCGAACTTCCCGACTCGATGCAGGCCTGGTTGATCGACCCGGTGACGACATAAGCCGCGCCCATGCTGAATGCCGCCGCCAGGCTCGCCGGGGTGGACAGGCCGCCCGCGAGGCCGACCCGCACCGGCGTTGCGAAGCCGCATTGATTCCCGATGCGGTCCCGAAGCAGCAGCATCGTCGGCAGCAGGGCGATCGCAGGCCGATTGTCCGTGTGGCCACCCGAGTCGGCCTCGGCCGTCAGGTCGTCGCACATCGGCACGCGGGTGGCCAAGTCCGCCTGCAAAGGCGTGATTTTGCCCGCATTCAACAGTTCCTGCAGCATCCGCGTCGGCGGCGGGGAGAGAAACCGCGTCGCCACTTCGGTCCGGCTGACCTTGGCGATCAACCGATTGCGGACGACGATTCCCTCCGGGCCTTGCTCCAACCCCGCGACGCGATACCGCACGATCGCCGGCGTCAGGTCGATGTAGGCCGAGGCCTCCACGATACGCACCTGTTTGGCGATCAGCAGATCGGCGACGGCCTCCTCATGGGCCGGTTCGTTCGGGCTGTGGATCAGGTTCACCGCAAACGACTTGCTGCCGAGCGTCTGCTGCAACCGTTCGATCGCGGTCGTGATGGTCGGGATCGACTGCCCGGCAGCGCCGTAGCAGCCGAGCATGCCGTCGCGGACGATCGCTTCGACCATCTCCGTGGAGGCAATGCCGTTGGCCATGGCCCCGGTCATGTACGGGTATTTCAGCCGATACGTCTTGAGAAACGCCGGGTCGCCGAGGTGTTCGGGCATCAGCGGCGGCAGGTGGGCCGCGAGCGGGTAACCGTCGGTACCCGAATTGCTGCCGCCGATCACCGCCGTACCGCCGGTGGCCACGGCGAAACCGTACGCCGTGTGCACCACGGCAACGGCGGACGTCAGATCGCCCAGAATTTCCCGGACATCATCGGCTTCGTAGACGGGTTCGACGACGTCTGCACGCCACCAGCCGAGCGATGGTCGATGCAGCACCACCGGCGCGGTTTTTCCTAAGGGAACATTCATCAATCGAGCTACCGGAAAAAGAACGGGCTGTCGATTGGCTTACGGCGCCGCCGATTTCCGGCCGGCGTTAAAAGAGATCAACTCGGCTTCCAAACGCCGCAAGCATTGCACTCTGCCCGACACGGGTGATCGGATTGTTCGAGAGATTCAGGTTGCGCAGCTTCTTGGACCGCGACAGCCGGTCCGCAAGTTCGAGCGCGGCCTGATCCCCGATGGCATTATGCCGGAAGTTGATGACCTCCAGCTGATGCAGAAACCCGGAGTTCAAGAGCGCGAAGACGACGACGTCGTTCACCTCGCCGCCGGTCCAGTGAAGTTGCGTCATCGCGGGAAATGCGGCGGCAAAGCCATTTGGCGACGCAACGACTTGCAACGCGGAGTTGTCCGCCCGCAGCTTCAATATCCGCAACTTTGGTCGCGGAGCCAGCATCAATTGATCGAGCGGATGGAAGCCGGCTTCATACGGCTCGGTATCAACTTCCATTGTCGTCACGCAGCCGAAGGCTTTTTGCGAATCACGCACGGCCATGCTCAACAGGCCGCCGAAGCATCTCAATGCGACACGGTCAGGAACGGGTCGCAACTCGGCGAGTACTTCTGCGATTGAGAGAAACTCTTCGCGTTCCAAATCGATTTCATCGAGAAAGCCGCGATGAAAGCGATGCTTGGAACGCACCGACTGCATCGACTCGAAACCCGCCGGCAGCAACTCCGCTTCATACCCATCCAACAGTTCCTGTTGGCGCTTCCAGAGGTGGACGTTGCCTTCGATGATTGCCCGCGGGCCGGTTTCCAGCTTGGCGATCTCGCATTGGATGCGGATGAACTCAGCGAACACATCCCGATCGTGGTCCTGCAGCCAATCGGCGTAGACCAGTCGCGGCACGTCGTCGGCCGATTCCGCGGCAATGCCGTCCAACAGCGCGTCTTCCTCGGCGGTCATGGAAATGCCTCCGCGAACGCTAACCGGCCGCGCCGACGCGGCTGATGAGGCACTTCAGGTAAGTCGATTCGCGGCAACTCACGGCCGTCGGGTGGTCCGCGGCGGGGCCGCGGCGTTCGAGAATCTGCACATCGCGGCGGGCGTCGGCGGCGGTAAGGGCGAGCACGTCCTCGAGCATCTCTTGGGTGATCAGTCCGGTGCAGCAACAACTCACGAGAATGCCGCCGGCGGGCAGGAGCTTGAGTGCCAACTGATGGAGCTTGCGGTAGCCCTGCAGTGCCCCCGGTACGGCGGCGCGGTTGCGGGCGAACTTGGGCGGATCGAGAATCACGACATCGAAGACGCGCTTGGCGGCGACGAGCTTTTCGAGGTAATCGAAAGCGTCCGACTTCGTCCGCACGATGCCGTCCATACCGTTAAGTGCGGCATTGCGTTCCACGAGAGCCAAGGCCGACACCGAGGCATCGACGCATTCGACTTCCGTCGCCCCGGCCCGCTTGGCGTAGATGCCGAAGCCGCCTGAGTAGCTGAAGGCATCCAACACGCGCTTGCCCGCGCAGAATTTCGCCGCAGCTGCACGGTTGTCCCGTTGGTCCAGATAGTAACCGGTCTTTTGACCTTCGCTCAGATTCACCGCGAAGGTCAATCCGTTCTCCTCGATCGCGACTTCCTCCGGCGGAACGTCTCCGCAGAGCGGGCCATCCGTCAGTTCCAATCCTTCCAGTTTCCCGATGCTTTTCTCAGTACGAAGTAAGACGCCGCGGACGCCGAGGAGTTCCTGCACCAAGGGGCCGAGCATCGCCCGCCGCGTGCCCAAGCCGAGGGCAGTCAGCTGTACGACCGCAAAGTCCGCGAACTTGTCCACCGTCAAACCGGACAGGCCGTCCGCTTCGCTGTTGACGGCGCGGAACGCCGAACGCGGCCCGGCGTCCAGTTGCAGTGTCTCGCGCCGCAGCGCGATCGCCTGAGTCAGCTTGGCGCGCCAAAAGGCTTCGTCCAAGGGCCGATCGGCATCCCACGAATAGAGCCGGACCGCGATCTTGCTCCGGGAATTGCACAGCCCGCGGGCAATGAACTGCCCGTTGTCCGCAACGAGTTGCACCTCGGCGCCGTCCGCGGGCTTGCCCTCGACCCGTTCGATGGTCCCCGCGAACACCCACGGATGGCGGGCATGAAACGGCAAGGCCCGCTTCGGCTTCAACACGATCTTCGGCAGGTCGATCACGCAACAATCCCGGCCAGCACGCGGCGGTAGTAGGTAAGCGACCTCAGGGTCGCCGTCGGTTCGGACTTGGCCGTCAATAAGGCGTTGACGCGGAGGAGCAGTTCGGTTTTGTTGATCGGCCTCGTCACGAAATCGTCGGTGCCGACTTCGACGGCGCGTTCGATGTCGGTCGCCTGATCCAGGGCGGTGACCATCAGGATGCCCACGTTAACCGTGGCCGGGTCGGCCCGCAGCCGTCGGCAGACCTCGAAGCCGGAAAGCTTCGGCATCATGATGTCCAACAGCACAACGTCCGGCGGGTCGGCAGCCGCAAGGGCGAGAGCTTCTTCGCCGTTGGTGGCCAAGGCAACGTCGTGGCCGAGGCCGTCGAGGTGGGCTTCGAGCAGTTCCGCATTCAGGCGGGTGTCGTCGACGATGAGAATCTTCGCCATGCCGTCGTTCCTCCACGTTGAGCAGGCAGTATAGCGGATCGCCGCCGGCCGTGGGGTTGCGGATGAGTTGTCGGACTCGGCCCGTCAGGCCGATAAGTTTTCAGGCTTGCGGGACGTCTCGGTCGGCGCGCGAATCATTCGGAATGCGTCGGGAAGCTGATCGATGATGTCGGAGGCAATGAGGGAGATTTCGCCGTACTTCTCGGCGGCAAGGTCGCCGGCTTTCCCGTGGATCCATGCACCGAGCACCGCGGCCTCGAAGGGCGGCAGACCTTGGCCCAGCAGCGCGGCGATCAGCCCGGTGAGCACGTCGCCGCTGCCGCCGGTCGCCATGCCGGGGTTGCCGGTCCCATTCACGGCCATGCGGCGTCCATCGGTAACGACCGTGCCCGCGCCCTTCAGGAGCAGCACCACGCCTTCGCGTTCGGCATACTCGGCGGCGACCGCCTCGCGATTCGCTTGAACGTCTTCGATCGACATTCCCGTCATCGCCGCAAATTCGCCGGGGTGCGGGGTCAGCACAGCGGGGATAGTCCGCGCGATCTGACCGGGAACGATGGCCGCTAGGGCGTCGGCATCGAGGACCAACGGCCCGGTGAAGCAGGCGAACAATCCGCTGAGGTGGTTGATGACCGACGGTGAACGACCGAGTCCGGGGCCGACGGCGATCGCGTCCGCCCGCGGCAGATCGTCGCACCAATCGGTGAGGGTCGTGGTCATGTAGCAGGGATCGCCGGCGGCAACGATGTTCTGCACTTCGTGCGGACAGGCGACGGTGACCAGCCCGGCACCGCCGCGGAGGGCGGCACGGCCGCACAACACGGCGGCACCGGCATAGCCGCGGCTTCCGGCAACGATGAGCACGCGGCCGTAATCTCCCTTGTGCGAGTCCGCACGACGGGTCGGGAGCCTCGGGACACCGAGGAAGCGTTCGGGCAGCGGTACCATCGCGGTTCCTCGGCATCGGAAAAGAGGTGCCGCGTGGACGTGGCACGTAACGGCTTCGAGAAGCGATTCCAACAGCAGATTTTATGCCGCACGGTTTGAAGGGCATAGCCGGATCGGGCCGGATCGGGACTGATCCGCGGAAGTCGCTACCGAACGAACTAAACTCCCTGCCGAGAATGTTTCCCTGCCGAGAATGTTATCGTAAACTTAGGCCTGTCGTTTGCACGCCGACCGCGTTCAACGGAACCAGACAAACCTAGGATGCTTCCCGAGAACCTGATTTGGACGCCGACACAAACACCCTCGAACCCAATGCTGCCGCTGAGTCTTCCCCATCACCGAGCAAGGAACGGCTGTTGAAGCTGCTCCAATCCGAGTTGCGTTATCGCCGGCTGTTCGAGGCGGCGCAGGACGGCATTCTGATCGTCGATCCGGAGTCGGGCCAAGTGGTCGACGCAAACCCGTTCCTGATTGACCTGATCGGCCGCAGACACGACGAGGTGATCGGCAAGCAGTTGCATGAACTCGGATTCTTCGAGGACGTTCACGCGAACAAGTCGGCCTTTCGGCAACTGACGGAAGACGGTTACATCCGGTACGACAACCTGCCGCTCAAAGGGAGAGACTGGCGGCAGATCGATGTCGAGTTCGTGAGCAACATCTACAAGGTCGGCGATGAGAGCGTGATTCAGTGCAACATCCGGGACATCACCGGCCGAGTCCGAGTGGAAACTGAGCGCGACGAACTGCTGGTGCGACTGAATCTGCAGATCGAACGCATGCCCATGGCCTATCTGCTGAGTGGGCCGGACTTCCGCTACACGCGCTGGAATCCGGCGGCCGAGCGGATCTTCGGGTTCACTGAGGCCGAGGTGCTCGGCCGGCATCCGTTTGAATTCCTGGTCCCGCAGCAGTCCCGGACGCTGGTCGCGCAAATCTTGGAGAGTCTCGCCGCGGGAAAGATGGACGCCCACGGGGTCTGCGACAACCTCACGAAGGACGGCCGGACCATCATCTGCGAGTGGTCCAACACCCCGCTGTTCGCCCCGGACGGAGCCTTTCTCGGGATTTTATCGCTCGCTCAGGATGTGACCGCCCGGCATGAGGCCGAGCAGGCGTTGCTGCTTCGGGATCGAGCCATCCAGGCGGCCACGCAAGGTTTGGTGATCACCGACCCGAATCAGCCGGACAATCCGATGATCTACGCGAACCCCGGTTTCGAGAGGCTGACCGGCTATGCCTCCGACGAGATGCTCGGCCGGAACTGCCGGCTGCTGCAAGGCAAGGAGACCGACCGGGCCACGATCGCGCGGTTGCATGAGGCGGTCCGATCGGGGAAGGCAGGCTCCTTCGAGATGTTGAATTACCGGAAGGACGGGACGCCGTTCTGGAACGAATTCTCGCTCTCCCCGGTGCGGGATGAGGCCGGCAAACTGACGCACTTCGTCGGCGTTCAGGCGGACGTGACCGCTCGGCGGCTTCTGGAGGAACAGCTTCGCCAAGCTCAGAAGATGGAAGCGGTCGGTCAACTCGCCGGCGGCATCGCGCACGACTTCAACAACATGCTGACCATCATTAACGGCTACAGCGAGATGATCGTCGAAAGCCTTCCGACGGGCGACCCGGCCAGGGAGATGGCCGCCGAAATCCTCCATGCCGGGGAACGATCGTCCGCGCTGACCCGACAACTCCTGGCGTTCAGCCGCCGGCAGGTCATGGCTCCTCGGGTGCTCGACCTCAACGCGGTGGTCGCGGACACCGACAAGATGCTGCGACGGCTGATCGGGGAGGACGTTCTACTCAGCACGGCCTTGGAGCTGATGCTGTGGTCCGTCCGAGCCGATCCCGGCCTGATCGAACAGGTGCTCATGAATCTGGCCGTCAACGCCCAAGCCGCCATGCCGCGCGGCGGCCGGCTGACGATCGAGACCCGAAACGTCGAGTTGGACGAACAGCATGGGAAGGCCTTTCCCGATTCCCGAGTTGGCCCTCATGTCCTTTTGAGCGTCTCGGACACCGGCAGCGGGATGACTCCGGACGTGGCGGCGCGGATTTTCGAGCCGTTCTTCACCACCAAGGCGGCGAATCGGGGGACCGGGCTGGGGTTGGCCACCGTTCACGGGATCATCCGGCAGAGCGGCGGACATGTGACGCTGTCCAGCACGGTCGGCGTCGGTACAACCTTTCAGGTCTATCTGCCTCGCGTCGAGCCGGAGGATGAAGTTCCGAAATCCCGCCTCCTGACGCGCGTCGCGTTGCGGGGGACGGAAACGATCCTGCTTGCCGAAGACGAAGCCGCGGTCCGCGTCTTGGCCACCCGAATTCTCACGGGGTACGGGTACACGGTGATCGCGGCCGCAGATGGAGTCGAAGCGGTTCGCGTTGCGGCCGAGCACGTCGGGCGGATCGACCTGCTGATCACCGACGTCATCATGCCCGGTTCGGGTGGGCGTCTTGTCGCGGAGTCGGTCGTCGAACGTCATCCCGAAGCGTGCATCCTGTATATGTCCGGATACACGGATGACGAGGTACTGCGGCACGGCGTCTTCCGCGAGGGTGTGAAGTTCCTGCAGAAGCCGTTCACCCCGAACGCCTTGGCCATCCGGGTGCGCGAGGTACTGGACAAGCGGGATACGATGCACTGAACCGGCATCAATCCGGCGACATCTTGAAGATCTTTTCGAAGCGGCCACTCGCCGCCGAGAGGGCCGCAACCAGTTGCGGGTCAAACTGTCCGGAAAGCTCGGCGATCAGCATCCGGACGACATTGGCGTGCGTTAACGCGGGACGGAAGCTGCGGCGCGACCGCAGCGCGTCGTAGACGGACGCCAGGCCGACCATCCGTGCGGCCAGCGGGCATTCTGTTCCTTTCAAGCCATCCGGGTAGCCGGCGCCGTCCCACCGTTCGTGGTGACTGCGGATGACCTCCGCCGCCAGAGACATCGCGGGGAACGATGCGGCGCCGGCGGCACCGGTCGCGGCGGCGAGCACCCATTCGGCGCCCATGACGGGATGCGTCTGTACGACCATGCGGTCCTGCTCGTCGAGTGCCGAGGGCTTGCGGAGGATCGCCGTCGGGACGGCCATCATGCCGAGGTCGTGGAGCGGAGCCACGCCGACGAGCAGATCGAGAAAGCGGTCGTCCTTCAGGCGCGCATACTCGCCGGCCTCCGGTACCGCGCTGGCCAAGGCCCGAATGTACCGTCCCAGGCGTTCGGAATAACCCACATCGAAGGAAAGCGTCTCGTTCGACATCTGTGCGAAGACGCGCGTCAGCATGCCGAAGGAATCCGGGACGGTCGGTCGTGACGTGGAACTGCCGTAGCCCGCGATCGTCGATCCGGAACCGGGCGGCAGTCTCCGCGTGAGTCCTTCCGCACTGATGCGTTGCGATTCCTTCAACTGGCGGTCGCGCGTGCCGGCTCGGCGCCCGAGCAGACCTCGGATGCGGGAGCGGTACTCCGCACGGGTGAACGGCTTGGGCAGGAAATCGTCCGCCCCGCCGGTCAGCAGGCCGCCGAGGAATTCCGCCGGAATCACGCCCGAGGTCAACAGGATCATCGGCCGCTCGCCGTCCGGACAGGCCGCGATGATTGAGTCGATCAGTTGGTCTCCCGTCAGCCCGGGCAGGTTGACGTCCAACACGATCAAGTCGGCCGGCGTGCGGTGCAGAAGTTCGAGAAGCGACGGACCGTCCTCGGCTTCTTCAACTTGGAACTCATCGCCCAGATAGACGCGTTGAATCTTGCGGAGCGGCGCTTCGTCGTCCACGATCACGACCCGCGGACGATCTCCGACCGCGTCGCCGCCATGACCCTCCGGTGCCGCACGGCTCGCGGGCGGCGACTGGGCCGTCAGCCTCGTCAGGCCGGAGAGCGAAACGGCCACGACGCGGGAACTCGGCGGCCGCTGGTCGGGGTCGGTCTGCAACATCCGCGTCACGAGCGAGGCGAGTTCCTCGGGCACTTCCGGCCGCAGCCGGCGGACGTCCGGCGGTGCCGCGGTCAGCCGCTTGTGCAGATCGTGAATGGGATCGCCCGTGTCGGCGAACGGTTCTTGCCCGGTCAAGGCCCAATACATCGTGGCCCCGAGGCCGAACAGGTCGGCCCGAGCGTCCACGCTCTGGGGATCGCGGGCCTGCTCCGGCGCCATGTAGCCGATCGTGCCCAGAAGTGTGCCCGGCATCGTGACGCGCCGCCGCGGGTGCAGCGCCAGCCCGAAATCGAGCAGTTTGGCCTGCCAGTCCGGCGTAATGACGATGTTCGCAGGTTTGACGTCCCGGTGGATCAGCCCGTGCCGGTGCGCCTCGGCGAGTGCGTCGGCGACCTGGTGGAACAACTGGCATGCCCGTCCGAGCGGCAGCGGACCATCTGCGGCCACGAGCGTGTGCAAATCGCGGCCGTTGACCAACTCCATGACATAATAATCGTAGGTCGTCCCGGCCGCATCTCCGGCCGACTGCCGGCCCGCATCCAGACAGGCGACCAGATTCGGGTGGCGCAGCCGTGCGGCCGCACGGGCTTCGGCATAAAATCGGCCGCGCAGACCGCCGCCGGTCTCCGCGGTATTCGCGAACACCTTCAGCGCCACCTCGTGCCGTAGGTAGGTGTTTTCCGCCCGGTACACCACACCCATGCCGCCGCGGCCGATCTGTTCCAGCACGCGGTACTGACCCAGAACCAGATCCTTCGTCCGCCCCTTGCGGATCATGTCCGCCTGGTATTGGGTAATGAGGTGCAGAGCGAGCAGCCGGTAGATGGCTTCGGATTGTGTCTCCAACGCGTAGAGCCGCGCGCGGACCGACGGATCGAGTTCGTCCCATTCCTCCGGCAGGATCACCGACAGATCGAGCAGGCCGTTCAGGAACGCGCCGACCGGCGAGCCGGGGACAGCGGCAAATTCGGTCGAGGCTACCACGCCGTTCGGCATTCCATGATTGTTGTTCGACTCCACGAGCAGCGTCGGCACCATGTCGGACTCTATTCTTGGAAACCGCAGATCGAATCGCGACGATCGGCGTTGATGTCAATGCAGGACTGATACGACCTTCGACTTCACCGTCTCGATAACTTCCGGCGGGAATGCAGAATTCTCCAGCGTGCGAAGCGTAGTGCGCAAAATCCGGTTCTACAATCGTTCGAGTCAAGTTATCCTCCCAAAATCCGTCGCGAACCTCACGGCTTGATGACGCGGAGCGTGACGCTGCTGGGCAGGGTCGCCGTTCGGTGGACGCGGTGCGTCGCTATCCGGAAGTCGCTTTCCTTCGCGGCGGCGATGTCCAGGAACGTCTGCGGGTTGCGGTCGATGAACGGGAACCAACTGCTCTGCACCTGGACCATGATGCGGTGGCCGCTGCGGAAGGCATGGCTCACGTCCGGCATCGCGAAGCGGATCGTCGCCGGCTTGCCCGGCTCGAACGGTTCGGGCTTGCTCAGGCTGTTGCGGTACTTGCCCCGGAACGGTTCGCCGCGGACGAGCTGCTGATAGCCGCCCATGCGGACGTTGGTCGGATTCGGCTCGGGATCGGGGAAACTGTCCGGGTAGACGTCGATGAGCTTCACCACGAAGTCCGCATCGGTGCCGGTCGTGCTCACGTGCAGCTCGACCTCGATCGGCCCGGCCACGCAAACGTCCTCGGTCAGCATCGGCGTGCGGTAGGTCAGCACGTCCGGCCGGCGTTCCGCGAAGCGCTGGTCGGCCGTCATGTAATCGTTCTCCATCCGCGGCGACATCTTCTCGATGTACGGCACCGGCTTGGCGGGATCCGACACGTACTCGTCGAAGCTGGTCTCGGCGGTCGGCTTCCCATGGGTGAGCGTCTCGTCCGCGGCGAAGGAGTACGTGATTTTCTTCGCGTCCGCCGGCGGCCAAGCGTCGAAGCGGCGCCAGCGGTTGGTGCCGGTTTCGTACATCAGGGCCGCCTTGGGCAGCGGCTCCGTCGGCTTGACGTCCTTGAGGTGCTGCTCGAAGAAGGGCAACTCGACCTTCTCCCGATAATACGCCGCCGTCTTGGCGTGGAAGTTTACCGGGCCGAGCCTGTCGCCGTCGCCGCGCGACCACCCGCCGTGAACCCACGGCCCCATCACGAGCACGTTCTGCGGGCACTTCGGGCTGGTTTCCGCAACGCGGTGATAACAGTACATCGTGCCGGCGAGATCCTCGGCGTCGTACCAGCCGCCGACGGTCAGGACTGCGGGTCGGATCGCGTTGATGTGCGGCCGCAAATTGCGGGCCTTGCAGAAGTCGTCGTAGTTTCCGTGCTTCATCTGGTCGGCCCAGAACGGCTCCTCGTCGTTGAGGAACTTCCCGATGTTGCCGATCGGCCCGAGGTTGAGGAAGAACTTGTAGCCGTCCGGCGTGCGGTAGTCCGGGTCGCGGGAATCCTTCTTGTCGTACATCAGCGGATTGAGCTTCGGGAACATGCCGAAGAAGCGGAAGTTGTGGGCGAGCAGAAACGCTCCGTTGTGGCGGCAGTCGTCGCCGTCGAAGAAGTCGATCAGCGGTGCCTGCGGGCTGACGGCCTTGAGCGCGGGATGGGCGTCGATCATTCCGCACGCGGTGTAAAAGCCGGGGTAGGAAATGCCGGACATGCCGACGCGGCCGTTATGACCGGGGATGGCCTTGAGCAGCCATTCGATCGTGTCGAACGCGTCGCTGCTTTCGTCCACATCCTTGGGCGACTTCTTCGCGGGGTTGTGCGGCCGACTGTGGAGGAATGAGCCTTCGGATTTCATCCGTCCGCGAACGTCCTGATGGACGAAGATGTAGCCCGCGTTCCAGAACAGCCGGGATGGCGAAAGCCGCGTCGGCGAAGCGTCCGGCCCGTACGGACCGACGCCGTAGGGCGTACGCAACAGCATCATCGGATAGGTTTTCGAGGAATCCTTCGGCACGTAAACGACGGTGAACAGTCGCACGCCGTCCCGCATCGGAACGCGGTGCTCGAACTTGGTGTAATGGGCGAGTTCGAAGTCCTTGTCGGACATCGGCTCATCCGCCGCAACCGCGCCCGACACGACCGCGATCGCCAACCCTACGATGACCCAACGCATCGGCATCTCTCCGCAACGGAATGAACGGGACATCTAGCATAACGTATTGCGGCTCAGTCCGGCAGCTCGGCCAACAGTTTGCGGAACCCGAGTGCAACCTTCGGCTTCACCATGGCGATGTAGGCGATCATGCCTTCGAGCCGGCTGCGGAAGTTCGGTCGGCGATCGCGGTTCTGGGCTTCCAGCCCTTCCGTCTTCGCCCGGTGGAGGACGGCGCGGATCCGGCGAACGGTCGCGCGCGGCACGGCCGGGGCCACGTTGACCACCAGCCCGGTCACCGATTGACGCGTCTCCGGGCGTTGAACCCGCGTTTTCTTCGCGTTGAGTCCGAACCCTTCGTCGGTGCAGATGTGCCTGAAACGGGCCAGCAGAAAGCCGACCTTGTCGCCACGTTCCGTCACGGAGAACGTGAGGTCATCCGCGTAGCGGGTGTAGGTGAAGCCGAGTTTCGCGGTCAACGCAATCAAACGTCGATCCAGCTTCCGGGCGATCTGATTGGACAGGGCGGGGCTGGTACAGGCGCCTTGCGGCAACCCGCGCGGACCGACGGCCGTAAAGTAGGTTGTGCCGTCGTAGACGACCTTCTTTCGCGGGCACTCCGTACACAAGAGTGCGAGCAGGGACCCCGGCAATTGCAGCTCCGCGATTGAGCAGCACCTGACCAAATGCCGAAGGCGTAAAATTACCACCTTGGTATGTACAATCTGTGTTGATGGGTTTCAGTTTGGTGCAATCAGTGTACGAACCGCAAGTTCTGTAGAGTGTCGGAATCCAACCTGGCTCATCCGGTGATTCCCGGTGATTCTGCCGATAGGCGAGCCAACCCAACGCCGAGTAGACAGACACCGAACATGGAACAAGATTGTAGAAAGTTCATCATGTAACAGTTCACAGAAACACCAACCTACCTTTAATTTACAAGACAAGACAAGACAATTTCTCCGGATTTGTTGAAATTCTTCGCGTTCTTAGTCGGCAACGGAAGAGACTAACTGACTGCGATGCGTAACATAGCATTGGTTCGAAGTCCGTGACCCGAAGCGATCGCCATGCCCACTTTCCCGACTACCCGCGGCCGACCGCTGCCCCTTGGGGTGTCTCGGTTCGG
>Ga0105047_10002264_pt1 | contig 34421 bp, 28 predicted proteins | sample MAT04_FD_78384 | JGI IMG/M metagenome (GOLD analysis project Ga0105047, IMG submission 78384) | Freshwater microbial communities from Lake Fryxell liftoff mats and glacier meltwater in Antarctica - MAT-04 (megahit assembly) | ecosystem: Environmental > Aquatic > Freshwater > Ice > Liftoff... | reverse complement strand
GGGTTGGCCGCTGCCAGACTGAACGCCAGGCAGGTGGACACCCGCTCCTTCAGACCTAACTCGCGGTCCACGCTGAGTGCCACGCGCATATCCGGGTAGGGCTTGAACAGCCACACCGCCAGGCTGATCAGGCTCCAGATTGCGAACGGGATCCAGGCGTATCCGCGTAATCCTTCGACTGGCCAGATCCGCCCGGCCAGCACCACCAACCCGGCGGCCAACACGGCCAGCCACAGGTTGCGCTGCCCGAATGCCAACCCATAGCGCAAGCGCAGCCTACGCCGGAAACGCATCAGGGAAGCCGTCAACTCTCGGGGTGGGTGTCCATTTTCAATCGATTTCATTTTCAACTGATCCAGTGCTTGCCGGTGGTGCCGGTCACTTTCCAGATTCCGCCCACTTTTTCAAGAACATAGGTCTGACCCGCCCCGATCTGCGGGGAGATGAACGAGCTGGCCGGAAGGTGAATCTTGCCATCGGTGTGCACGCGGATGTTGCCGAAGGTAATCGCCAGGCCGCCGGCCTGCACCGCTCTGCCGGCGGCATCCCGGGGAACGGCATCGAATGGGCTCCAACTGACTTTGGCCGGCAGGTCTGCCAATGCCGCGCTGATGCCTGCCTGCAGGTCGGCCGTGATGGGAACCGAAGCGAGCACAATCCCGTCCGGGTCTCCGGCCCGGTCGTTGGTGACCGATACCAGGTAAACCAGCGGGAAGGGATGATCCGGGTCGCTGAACGAACTGTCTTTCCAATAGACCTGGCGCGCCGCGGCCGCGTAGATCTCAATCTGGTCTTTTAAGGACATGCCTGCGCCCTGCACGGTGATCACGGTCTGCGTTACCACCGGATATGTGCTGGTAGTCGCTGTGGGGGCCGGGGTGGGGCCCGGGAACGGGTACGCTCCGCCAATTTCAGTGGCAGACGGGGTAGGGCCCGGCGCCGGGTAAGCCACTGCCGGCAGGGCACGCACCACCGGAGGGGCGATCACGGGCCGGGCCGGGGCATTGTTGTCTGGGTTGGCATTCCCGTTCACCAGCACCCATTCGTAACGCGGCGCCGTGAGCAGAAACGCTGCCCCCAGCACCACCGCAAAGGTCGCGAGCACGGCCCCCCCGGTCAGCGCGGTGCGCCTGGACAGGTAAAAGCGCCGGGCGGGGTTGAGCAGGGCCATCGTCAGGGTAAACAGCAGGATCGATACCACCCCGCAAATGGCCAGGCTGTAGTGATAAATGGGCCGCGGGATCTGGGTCAGGGCGAGCGGGTTCAGGGTTGTATCCCACTGCCCGCCGATCAGACCGAACAAACTGATAACGCTCCCGCTGTTTATCGTCGTGACGGATTCGACCGCCGATACCAGCATGGAAATGGGGCTGAAAGCCAGTAATAAACGCGGCATGACCATCCGGCTGCCATACATCAGGCCGCTGGCGACGACCCCAACCAGCGGGCCGAGCAGCAGGGCCATCACGCTGACGAAGCTGATCACCGTGGCCCGCCCTGTGCGGCCCAGCAGCGCAGAAAGGAACAGACCGTAGATCCCCAGGGTAACCGCCACCACCACCAGGATGAACAAAGCCTTCAACATGGTCAATGGCGCCACCCCGCCGAAGAGAAATACCAGGCTGGCCAGGGGAATCGCGGCAAAGATCAGCAAAAAAACATAACTGAGGGCCGAGATCAGCTTGCCCCACAGGATTTTGGCCGGGCCCAGCGGGGTGGCCAGCAGCATTTCGAAGGTCAACTTCTCACGTTCGATGCTGATCGCCCCGGCGGTGATCGCCGGGGTGACTGTGCAAACCAGCAGCAGTTCAAAGTTAATCAACCCCTCGAACAGGATCTGCCCGATCTGCGGGCTGAGCATATTTCCAAACGTGTTGCTGGCCTGGGTGAACAGGCTGATCAGGCCGATCATCATCAACGCCATGATCACCAGCGCGGCGGTCAGGATAATAAACGCGCGCGAACCGCGCATGCGCGAGCGCAGTTCCTTTACCAGAATAGGATTGGGAGCGGTCCAGGATCGAATGGCTTTCACACAACTTCTCCTTGGGTCAATTGCAGGAACAATTCCTCCAGACCGGTGGGTACTTCTTCAAACGTCACCAGGCGCACCTTCTGAGCGATCAGGGTTTCCAACAGTTCAGCCGCGGCTTCATCGTTGCCCGAGAACTCGAACTCCAGCACTCCGTTCGCTTCGTCCGGGCTTCCTTCGCCGGGCGCATTTGACACAACCACGCCCGGGGTTGCCTGCAGCACGCGCAGTGCATCTGCCACGGGCGTCAGCAGGCGCATGCGGATGCGCTTGGCCAATTGGGCCCGGCTGCGGATCTCGCTTAACAGGCCGCTGGTCACTACTTTCCCTTTTTCGATAATCGCGATGGAATCGCACAGTTCTGCCAGTTCCACCAAAATGTGCGAGCTGAGCACAATCGTCTTGCCCATCGCGCCCAGTTCGCGCAGCAGTTCGCGCATTTCCACCCGGGCGCGCGGGTCCAACCCCGAGGCCGGCTCGTCCAACAAGAGCACTTCGGGCTCGTGCACCAGGGCATGCGCCAGGCACAGGCGCTGGCGCATCCCGCGCGAGAGAGTCTGAACGTAGGCGTCCCGCTTTTCGCCTAAATCGACCAGGTCGAGCAGTTCGTCCACCACCTGTTTGCGGCGGTCAGATGCCAGGCCGTGGCAGCGCGCGAAGAAATCGAGGTATTCCCAGACCACCATATCCTCATACACCCCATAAAAATCGGGCATGTATCCGATCCGGCGCTGCAGCTCGCCGCCATCTTTGCCCACCGGTTCACCCCCGATCAGGATCTCTCCGGAACTGGGGGCCAGCAGCCCGGCCAACATGCGCAATGTGGTCGTCTTTCCAGCGCCGTTCGGGCCGATCAGGCCAAACAGCGATCCTTTGGGGATACTCAGATTCAGATCCTGCACGGCGTGCACCTTGCCGTAGCGGCGTGACACGTGGCGGGTTTCAACGGCTAACATCCGGGCCTCCACTTTGAGCGGTTTTTTCAGCTTTTAGCCCCAGATCGATGTAGGTGCAAAAACCTTTGGATGCAGCATTGCCTGTGAGGCGCACCCTGACCGACCGGCTGCCGTCGATGTACCTTTCGGGCTGCTCGATCGTTTGGATCCCCATCAGCGGATCTTTGAGCATCGTCCAGGTTTTTTCTGCCCAATGATAGAGGGCAATTCCCGCCAAATCGGGCTGCGGCCCATCTCCCGACAGCAACAGGCGCAGTTCCATCACCCGGTAACCATTCAGGATGGGAAGCTGGTATTTGAATTCTGCCGAACCGTTTTCGATGACCACCCCGGTCATGTTACCGCTGCCACACATTCCCCCATTGGTCGGGGCCAGGGTCATGCCACCGGGAATCATCCCGGTGGGGATCGTGACAACGTCCAACGCGCTGATCTTTAGCTCCATCTTTTGAGTGACCAACCCGATCACCTGTTTCTTGATCTGGGTTCCCTCCACCGTCACCTCCGGCGGGACCTGGTCGGTCCAGGCCAATAGGGTACCCATGGGAAACCCGTTACTCTGTGAAGCACTCCGCGCCGTGGGAGTGGTGCTGCGGAAAGCCGAAAATTTCGATCCGGAACCATCGAGCACTCGTGAGACCAGGGAGCGTTTGAGGTCGATCAGCCGGCTGCCGCCCGCAGAATTCACCACCCCCGAGTTTTCATAAAGGAGGTAACTGAGCGGCATACCCGTGCGGTCTGGGGCCTGATTGGCCAGGATCAACTCCACCGGCTTTTGCGCACCGGCAGCCAGATCCCCCAGGCGCACGAAACTGGAGCCGACCACGAGGCTGACGTCGGTCAGGGCCACCCGGGTATCATTGAACACCGTTCCCAGCACTTTCTCATTTTCCAGGCGCAAATCCGCGCGCAGATTGCCAAACTGGTTCCAGCGTTCCTCTTCGGAAAACGCCTGGAAGGACCACTGGTTGATCGCCAGGCCGCTGACCCGCGGCTGGTCGCCCTGCACAAAGGTCACGTTAGACCCGCTCGATTGGGGACCGACCGGCCCCCAGCCGTTGCCGTCATTGCCAACAATCGGGCTGAGCAGCCCGGGAGTCTGCACATCCAGCGAATAAGAGCGCTGGCTGGGTGAAAACAGACCCAGGTAGTTGGTCACCGCCGCCGCGCCACTGCCATTCGGCGAGATCAGCGCGATCTGGTTGAGAATAACATCCGTACCGTGCAGCAGCGAGCCGATGCCAAAGGCCCCGGCTGAAAACACCAGGGTTAGCGCCGGAATGGTGAGCCAGGCCAACTGCAGCCGCCGCAGCCGGCGCAAGACGAAATAATTGATCGGCCCCACCAGCAGAATATAGACTGCCAGCAGCAGGCTCAACCATTGGATCGAAGGCAGGTCGAGAGCCGGAATGTTGGACAGGTTGCCGACCATTTCCATATTATTCAATGCCCGCAGCGAAATATCGGCGGGCAGGTTCTGGGAGTATTCACAGGTGGGTCCCAGCAACTGGTTCCAAAAACGAATCGTATCCGGCCAGGAATTGAAGGGCGCGCTGCTCAAGTTGAGCGCCACGTAGTCCACCTGCCCTTCGCCATAGCGGCCCTCGACCACCAGGGGCAGACGCAAATCGCCGGCCAGCAGGCTGCTGGAATCGGATGGGGTAATTTTTGAACCGATAAAGCTCCCGCTGGTGCGGATTGCGCTGCCGCCGGCAAAGTCGACCAGCGCAGTCAGATCTTCCGCCTGCAGGTTCGTCTGGCCGGTCACGGTCACTGGCAGCAGGCCTGCCGGCAGTCCGGCCAGAGTCACGCCAGTCCCGCCGCCGCCGATCACCAACCGCCCGCCCTGCTGCACCCAATCGGCCAGGGCCGTGGCCTGCCCGGGGGTCAGGCGCGAGGTGTCCACGTCGTTGAATACCAGTACATCAAACGAACGCAGCCCTTCCATGCGGTCGGGCAGATCTTCCATTGTGACGTCGACGATCACCTTGGGCCGCTCCTGCCCGGGCAGGGTCACGCCGTTTAGCAGGGCCAATCCGCCCCGCTCGCGCGCTACCAGCCCGACCATGAACGTCAGGTTGGCCTGTGGGCGAACGGGTATCTTCTGTGTGGCCAGCACCCCGGCGGGCCCGTTCAACTGGATCTCCAGCTCGCGCGAGTAATTATTGGCCAGGAGGTACAGCGGCACGCGCTTGCGCGCGCCCAGTGGCAGCGCGACCGCCACAGCGTAGGTGGACTGGGTCGCAGAACTGGTGATCTGTACCGCGAGCTGCCCATCCACAGACTTGCCGCTGTTCTCAATTTCGGCCCAAACGGCCAGCCACTCGCCGTTCTTGAAATATCCGTCGAAGACCGGCGTGACCTTCAGCGTGATCGCCCCCGCTTGAACCTGTGCCACAGCGGAATGGACATGGCCCGTTCCGAAAAGCCCCCCCAGCATTACCAGAAGCAAGATGAAACGCACAACCTTCACAAGGATACCTCCCGAATCGGGCGCCAGGGAATCATAATCTGAGCCCGGTCACACACCGGTTGACCCGCTATAACGTCAAGACGCATTTTTTACCGAAAAGTTCCCTGTCCCCACCCATTTTATTGATTGTACCAGACTGTGTGACCCCTTAAGCTGCGCTTCTCCTACGCTCAGCCACCGCCCCAACCGGCTGAGCCCAGTCGGTTCACGAAAACTTCTGTATGCAAATGCTCGAACATAATTTTCAAACTCAGCCGCAGGAACCGCGCAGATTGGGGTGGAAAATCTGGCTTTTGGATCTCCATATTTCTGGCTTCAGCCTGACATTGTAGGACCAACCCTGACAGGCAAAAGAGCCAATCCCCTACAAGGGAGGAGGGCTTCCACCACTATACGGGGTCGTTTGATATCTGTACAATCATGATGGATCGACGGGTTTCTCTAGTTCTCAAGAATGAGTGCAACTTGTTCGATACTCGATTAAAACAGGCTCATTGCTCCGGGTGTGCCAGTCATGCACCCTGAGAATTATTCAAGGAGGAAAGAGAAATGCCATTCAATAATCAATCTCGCCTGGACCCCTCCCAGGTAAATGACCAGCGTGGCCGGGGGATGGGGAGGACGGTTGCTGTTGGGGGCGGTGGCCTCGGCCTATTAATCTTGATTGTTTCAATGCTGTTCGGCGTGAATCCCGGCGACCTGGAGAATATAACAGGCCAGCAGCCGCAAGTACCGGTGACAAATGGTGGCGAGATCAGCAACCTGCAGCAGGTATGTCAGACCGGGGCGGACGCGAATTCTCGTGAGGATTGCCGCATTGTGGGCTTCGTCAATAGTATCCAGTCCTTCTGGACCGAAGAATTTTCGCGCCGGGGGGCAAATTACGAGAAAGCCCAGACGGTGCTTTTCACGGGGGCAACCCAGTCTGGTTGTGGAAATGCTACCGCTGAGGCAGGACCGTTCTACTGTCCGGTAGACCGGGAGGTGTATCTTGACCTGGACTTCTTCAACGAACTGCACTCGCGCTTTGGCGCGCAAGGTGGCCCATTCGCCGAGGCATACGTACTGGCTCACGAGTACGGTCATCACGTGCAGGATCTCATCGGCGCGCTTAACAATACGGGGGGTTCGAACGCCACTGGGCCAGAGAGCGAATCTGTTCAGACAGAACTCCAGGCGGACTGCCTGGCAGGCGTCTGGGCGTACCACGCCACCGAAACTGGCTTTCTGACGCAGGTCACAGATCAGGAGATTGCTCAGAGCCTGGATGCTGCGGCTGCTGTGGGCGACGACCGTATTCAGAAGCAGACGCAAGGTTATGTTTCTCCTGAGTCCTGGACCCATGGATCGTCCGCCCAGCGCCAGCGAGCGCTGAAGGACGGTCTGCAGTCGGGAGATATGGACACCTGCCAGACCCCCGGATGGTAGTCTTTCACCATCGATTGCCAGGAACTAACCCTTTTGATGGGTTCAATATCCCATCGTGAGCGCTCCGGCTCGCTCATGACTTTATCTTCTGGGAACCGCCGTTGGTACAACCCATCTACTCTGAGCCGGGCAAAAGTTGCCAATGCATATTTTTGCGAAGAGTATGATCGGATTGATGCGACCACGATATAGGAGCAATGTGGACATTAATCCCCTCCGCAGCGAAACGGATTATGAAGCTGCGTTAAAAAAAATCGAAATGCTGGTGAATTCCCAGCCCGGCACTCCGGAGGGCGACCGCATGGATGTGCTGCAGGATAGCTTTAATTGCACCGCGGACCTAGCCGTATATACGGGTATAAGTTCAGGCCCGTGATTTGAACCATAGACATCTTGATAGTAATTAGCGCTCGCTTGATAAAGGGAGCGTTTTTTTATTTTACGGGTTATCCTTTAAAACTTCTCTTTCATTTCTCTCGTCACTTTAAAAGAAATATGATATATTATTTTAAAGTGAATCACACTATTGAAGAATCGCTTTCAAAGGATATCCCGTGAATCCTGCTGATTTTCGCGCTCCACAAACCGGAAAAGTAATCCGCACACCCAAGGGATATTTTGCTTTTATCCCTGCCCCTTTGCCGCCTGAGATAGTCTTTGATGCCCGAATGGTTATGGCATTGTCGCAAGCCGATGCCGCCTTGAGCGAACTATCCGGCTCGGGCCGGCATCTTCCTAATCCACATTTACTGATTACCCCTTATATTCGACAAGAAGCCGTTTTATCCTCCAGAATCGAAGGCACGAAGGCCGAGCTTTCCGACTTGTGGTTGGGGGATGTAGAAACTAAGAAGAAACACGAAGAGACTGCGGATATTAAGGAAGTTAGAAATTATGTGACCGCACTCGAATACGGCATTCAACGTTTAGCAGATCTGCCGCTTTCCTTGCGACTGGTACGCGAGATCCACGCCCACCTTATGGGGGGAGTGCGGGGCGAACAAGCCATGCCCGGTGAATTTAGGTCCTCTCAAAATTGGATTGGGCCGGCTGGCAGCACCCTTGCCGATGCGGCATATGTTCCACCCCCGCCTGATGAATTGATGGTGGCGTTAGGAAAATGGGAAAAGTTTCTGCAAGAGCGCGACCTCCTTCCTGACCTGCTACAATGTGCGCTGTTGCACGAACAATTTGAAGCAATTCATCCATTTCTGGATGGCAATGGCCGAGTTGGGCGCTTATTGATCACATTATTTCTGATGGAGCGCGGTCGACTCTCGCAACCTTTACTTTACCTTTCATCCTATATTGAAGCTCACCGGCAGGATTATTATGGCCTGCTGCAGCGCGTCCGTACGCATGGGGATTGGAATGCCTGGATTGTGTTCTTTCTCACCGGAGTGAAGGAAACCGCGCAACAGGCTTTACGCCAAACCAGCATTCTTGTCGATCTGCGAGAGAGTTACTATAAGCAGCTTCTGGGGTTTCCCAAGGCTGCCAATCTCATCGATCAGCTTTTTGTTAATCCATATATAACGGTAGGCCGGGCAGAAAGAGAATTAAAAACATCCAATCCGACTGCTCGCAAAGCCATCGAAATCATGGAGAAATACGGTATTTTGCGAGAGACAACCGGCCGCGATTGGGGCAAGATTTATCTCGCCAGTGCAATCGCCGATGCGATCCAAAATCCAGCCTGAGAACACGCATAGGACGATGGTAATGTACTGTTTTTTTGTGTGATCGGAGTTACGGGTATAAATTCCGACCGGTGCCTGCTGGTACGCGGTAACCCCATTTTTCCTGATCCCGGCAGGGTTGTTCATCGCCGCTCGAGTTGGTACAATCAAACCAAACATGCCGTTAGCGGCCAGTCAATCTTCCCTACGCCGGGTCGCTTTCATCGCCGGGCTTGTGGCCGGCACTCGTCCAATCCTTGTAGAACAGGAACCCACTTAAGCCATGCCAGAACGCCTGTTAGAACCGGCCGATTTTGAAGCGCTGGCGGAAGAACTGCTGAACCACGGCAGTTCCTTTCGCTTTCAGGCATCCGGCATGAGCATGCGCCCGTTCATCCTGCATGGCGACCTGGTGGTGATCACGCCGCTGAGCGGCGCGCCTCCTTTAAAGCGCGGCACGGTGGTGCTGTGCCGTCTGGCGCCCAACTTCCTGGTGGTGCACCGCGTCATCCGCGTGAAAGTGGAGCGGGGCGAAACCAGGCTGCTGATCCAGGGCGATGCCATTTTGCACCCGGACGGATGGATCGCGGTGGGCCAGGTGCTGGGCGTGGCGCTGAGTGTGGTGCGCGGCGAACACCCGATGCGCCTGGATTCGCGCCTGAGCCAGGCGCTGGCCGCCCTCTGGCTGTGGGCCGAACCCCTGCGCCCGGCCCTGCTGCGCGTGGGGCAGGCAGTGTGGCAGATCATGAAGCGGCTGCATTGAGACCGGCGCTGAGCCAAGTGAGACGCTTAAAGGCAGGGCGCCCGCCGGAACCGGCGGGCGCCCTGCCTTTATTCAGTTGGGCATTGCAGCCGGTCAGGGCTTACCCCAACGCTTTTTTCAGGCTGGCCACCACCGCCTGCACGGCCTCGGCCCCCATAGTGGGGTAGAGCGGCAGGGTCAGTTCGCGCGCGGCCAGGTCTTCGGTCACCGGCAGCGAGATGGCGCCGTAGCGCTGGCTGTAATAGCTGAAGGTGTGGGTGGGCGGGTAGTGAATGCTGGTCTGGATGCGGTCGGCGCGCAGGGCATCGATCACCGCCTTGCGCTCGGTGCCCTGCGGCAAGATCACCGGCATCAGGTGGTAGGCCGATTGGCCGGGGGTCTGCGCAAAGGGCACTTCGATGCCCGTGCCCGCCAGTTCCTGGCGGTAGAGCTGCACCCACTGCCCGCGGCGGGCGTTGTTGGCGGGCAGCTTCTTGAGCTGCTCCAGCCCCAGCGCCGAGCGGATCTCGTCGATGCGGTAGTTGTAGCCCAGTTCGACCACATCGTAGGTGTAAGCGTGGCCCTTGTGACGGTCGTAGGTGAGGGTGGTCATGCCGTGCGAGCGCATCAGGCGGATCTTATCGGCCAGGTCCGCGCGGTCGGTGACGATCATGCCGCCTTCGCCGGTGGAGAGGTTTTTGTTGGAGAAGAAGCTGAAGCAGCCCACGGCGCCCCAGGTGCCCAGCGCCCTGCCATCCAGCGTGGCGCCGGGGCTGTGGGCGGCATCTTCGATCACCGGCAGGCCGTATTTTTCGGCCAGCGCCATAATCTCCGGCATGCGGCAAGGATAGCCGCCGTAGTGCATCACCGCAATGGCGCGCGTGCGCGGCGTGATCTTGCGCTCGATCTCGGCCGGGTCGATGGTCAAATCATCCGGGCCGCATACATCCGCGAAGCGCACATCCGCCCCGGTGTAGAGCACCGCGTTGGAGGTGGCCACGAAGCTGAGCGAAGGCGTGATCACCTCGTCGCCCGGGCCAATACCCAGCGCCAGGCAGGCCAGGTGCAGCGCCTCAGTGGCGTTCGAAACCGTGAAGACATATTGCGCGCCCGTCAGTTGGGCAAATTCTTTTTCAAACGACTGGGTGACTTCGCCCATCGTCAGCCACTTGCTGCGCAGCACATTGAGCACCGCGTTTTCTTCTTCGATACCGTAATCCAGGTCGGCTAATGGGACTCGCCAGTCCATGGTTCCTCCTCGGGCAAAAATTGCGAGCGCATGCGCTCAAAATCTTCGTTGGCCTGTTCATAATCGTCTGGGCGGCCCAGGTCCTGCCAGTAGCCGTCAAAGGGATAGGCCACCACGCGCTCGTGATTGGCCAGCAGGATCTTGATCAGGTCGGGAAAATCGAGGTATTGGCCGCGGGGGATAAACTCCAGCGCGCGCGGCTCGAACACGTACAACCCCATGCTCACCTGGTAGGGGATGGTGGGCTTTTCGATGTAATCTTTGATCGAATGGTCGCCGTTGACCTCAATCACCCCCAGGTCGATGTGCACCTTGCGGTGATGGGTGGCGATGGTGGCAATGCCGCCCTGTGCGCGGTGAAAAGCGAGCAGGTCGGCGATATCCAGGGTGGTCAGTACGTCACCGTTGGTCACCAGAAAAGTGCCGTCGCCCAGGCCCTCGACCAGCGAAAGCGGGCCGGCCGTGCCCAGCGGGTGCTCTTCGTAGCTGTAGCCGATCTTCAGCCCCAGTTGGCTGCCATCCTGAAAGAAGGCGCGCATCAACCCGGCCAGGTGGCCCACCGTCAGGGTCACATCCGTGACCCCCGCCCGGCGCATCTGCATCAGCAAAATTTCCAGAATGGCTTTATCGCCGATCGGCATCATGGGTTTGGGAAAAACCCGCGTATACGGCGCCAACCGGGCTCCTTTTCCGCCAGCCAGAACCACTGCTTTCAATAATATCTCCTCTATACTCCACGCAGCGCCGGCTACAAACCCGGCGGTGACCCCACGATCATACCATATTACCGGGTATATTTCCCGGCCTGATACAGCGAGCGGTGCGCCTCAATCCAGGCTATGGTCTGCTGCAGGCCGTCGCGCAGCGCCACCTGCGGCGCCCAGCCCAGCGCCTGGCGCGCCTTGCGGTTATCCGAAAGCAGGCGCAGCACCTCCGATTTTTGCGGGCGCAGGCGCTCTTCCTCCTGCAAAATCTGCACCGGCTTGCCAATCAGTTCCATCAGGGTCTGGGCCAGCTCGCCCACACTCACATCCTGGCCAACCCCCAGGTTAAAGGACTGGCCTTCGATAGCGGTCGTGCGCGCCACCTTGAGGAAGCCATCCACCGTGTCGCTGACGTAGGTGAAATCGCGCCGGGTATCCAGGCTGCCCAGGCGCAGGGTGTCGCCGGCCAGCAGTTGGGTGATGATGGTGGGGATCACCGCGCGCGTCGATTGGCGCGGGCCGTAGGTGTTGAAGGGGCGCAGCGTCACTACCGGCAGATCGTAGGCGCAGTAAAAGCTCTCGGCCAGTTTATCCGCGCCGATCTTGCTGGCGGCGTAGGGCGATTGGCCCTGCAGCGGGTGGCTCTCGTCGATGGGCACGCGCAGCGCCGTACCGTAGACTTCGCTGGTGGAGGTGTGCACCACCCGCTCCACCCCGCCGGCGCGCGCTGCCATCAGCACGTTGAGCGTGCCCAGCACGTTGGTCTCCACCACCTCCACCGGGTGCAGGTACGAATAGGGGATGGCGATCAGCGCGCCCAGGTGAAACACATACTCGCAGCCGCGCACCGCCAGCGCCACCGCCGCTGCGTCGCGCAGGTCGCCGGCGATCAGTTCCACTTCGGCCAGGCTCTGCACGGGCAGTTGCGTCAGCAGCCCCGGGTCGCCGCGCGAGTTGTAGCGCACGAAGGCGCGCACCCTGGCCCCACCCGCCACCAGCGTTTCGACCAGGTGGCTGGCGATAAACCCGCCCGCCCCGGTAACCAGTACTTTTTTATCAATCCAAAAATCACTCATATCCGCTGCCTTATGCATTCGACAAGGTGACTGAACAGCCCCTCATCCCCCCGACCCCCTTCTCCCCATGGGAGAAGGGGGAGAAAAGCAGAGGTTTGCGGAGATTTTGCCACAAAACGTGGCAAAATCTCCGCTTTTTCTGTCTCCCCTCCTCGTTTCGGGGAGGGGCCGGGGGTGGGGTAGGTTTTCTGCCCCAATAAATCAACAATTGGATGGCAGGCCGGGCGGTTATCCTACCCGACCTGTCATCCGAAATTAATTTATTCTTTCCGCCCTGTGATGCTCGCGCATTTCGGCGAGCAGCGCGCGGGCCCCATAGACATCGTGGACGGCCAGCAGGCCATCCAGTTCCACCAGCCAGGAATCCACCTGGTCCTTGTCAATGCGCTGCAGCACGCCGTTGTGCGCGTTGCGCAGCGCCCCGGCCTGGTTGGCCTGTTCCGGCGGCAGGAAACTGGTGCGCAAAATATCCATCAGATCCGGGAAGAGCACCAGTTTAATGTCGCAGCCCTGGCAGGATTGCAGGATGCGCAGGCGCTCGTCGTACCCAATGAGCTGGATGGCGAAGACGACTACCCCAATATCCAACTGTTTAATCAACTCGGGAATGTGGCTGGTGGTATTGAGGATCTTGACCCCACCGACCACCATGCCGATCTTGCGCGGGTCATCATCCACCACCCCCACGATCTGGAAGGCCGGGGCAAATTCGCCGTAGTTGAACAACCAAGCGGCCAGGTCGCCCATCTCACCCGCGCCCACAATCAGCACCCGTTCGCCCACCCCGCGCACCGCGCCTCGCCCGGCCAGCCAGCGGCTGGCAAACGAGGTGATCAGGCGTTCGCGGTAGCGCGTGACCACAAAGCCGCCGATGGCCATGGCCCCGGCCAGCAAGAGCATGCCGGTGGGGAACAGGTTGCGCCCCAGCAGCAGCCGGTCTGAGGCCACCAGCAGCAGCGTGGCCAGGCCGCCGGAAATAAACAGCAGCGCGCCCTCGCCCGGGCCGGCCTTGGCCCAGGTGATGTTATTAAGCCCGAGCAGGATGTTGAACAGCGAGAAATAGCACGCGATGCCCAGCGATATCACCAGCGATTCCCATGCCCCCACGTCCAGCGGACCCAGCGTGCGCCAGAACAGGCCGGCCAGCCACACCGTCGCCAGCGTCACCAGCAGGTCCACCACAAACCAGGCCCCAATGCGCGAGGTGATGCGCGCCAGCGGTCCCCAATACAACAGGTGCTGCGGAATGCCCTTCTGGCGCACCTGGGGCAGCAGGGTGACCGCGGTCAGGAAGATCACATCCAGGTCGCTCAGCAGGGTGCGGCTGCGCAGGTACAGCCGGTCGAGGCGCAGCTTGGAGGGCAAGATCTCCTGCAGGTAGTCTTGCAGCAGGTTTTGCCCATCGAGCAGGCTCTCTTCATTACAATAGGCGATGGAAGCGGGGCTGGTCACTCCCGGGCGCACCGCCAGCAGTTCTTCGCGCACCTCGTCCGGCCAATCCTTCGCAAATTCCGGGTCCTCGGGGCGCGGGCCCACCAGGCTCATCTCGCCTGCCAGCACGTTCCACAGTTGCGGCAGCTCGTTGACCTTGGTATCGCGCAGCCACTGGCCGAAGAGTGTGACGCGGCCGTCGCCCGCGGCGGTGACGCGCGGGCCGTCATAACAATCCGGCCGTTCGAACATTGTGCGAAACTTGAGGATACCAAAGGGCTTGCCACCCCGCCCCAGGCGCGGGCCACGGTAGAAGACCGGCCCGGGCGAATCTTTTTTGATCAGCAGCCCGATCAGCACAAAGACCGGGCTCAGCAGCAGCAGCCCCACCAGCGCCACGCCAATATCCATCGCCCGCCGGGCGAAAGCGTCCAGTGGTTTAAAAAATTTGGGCCGATGTGTACCCGGGCCTGCCATCCTGGAAGGCCATAGCGTGGTGTCTGCCATATTTCCTACCCCCGTTCCTGCAATAAGTTCTACATTAATATATGCTTTGGCTGTGGGTGTCGCGGCGCAGAAAAAGACTACCCCAAACCACCCGCTGCTTTGTGCCCGAGGAAAAATCGCTCGCGGCAATACCGGCGCTGTTCTGTTTTTTAAAAAGTGGAATTTAAAGATGTAACAGAACTTTTCTGAACCATTATACATGCTTTTCTTAGTTTTTCTCATCAAGAGCCACGATTCCACACAAGTCGCACCAAAAAAGCACCCTTCCCCCATTTTTTCACTTCAAAATGGGGGAAGGGCCAGGGTAGGGGGTGTACCAACCAAAACCCGGGGCGAGGGTATCGCTCCTACGGCACGATCACCTTCTGCCCTTCGGTTAGTCCCTGGGTGATTTCTACCATGGCATCGGTGGCAATGCCCACTTTGACCGCACCGCCGGGTATTTTTTTTCTAAACCAGGATTCATAGGATGAATGGATGCCCAAGATTGCCGCCCATCCGCTAATCCTTCTAATCGTGATTCAGATATCAAGCCACCTGTGGTATATTCAATTAAGCCATCCGGACAGACGTGGTTTACACAATAAGAATCTTTTTTCCTCCGTGCTCACCGTGCCCCGTGGTTAATACCATAAAATGAAAACCCGCGCCCTCATCCTCCTCCTCTCCCTCCTCCTCTCCGCTCCTCTCTCCGTCCAATCGGCCGATCCCTGGCAGCCGGTCGGCGACGGCATTGACTACCAGGAGTTCCACACCGCCGAGCCCAACGACATCTTCGTCGCCCGCATGGACCGCAGCACCCCCAGCGCCATCCTCGACAGCGCCATCGCCGAGGGGCGCATCTCGCACGCCACCGAACGCGTCAGCCAGATCTTCAAACGCTACGACGATGCCATCAACTTCTGGGGCGGCAGTTGGGGACCGCGCAACCAGGTGGTGGTGGCCATTAACGGCTCCTATTTCAACAACATCGGCGCGCCCGAGAGCGGGCAAATCGCCTCAGGCTGGTACGCCAAGCGCTTCTCCGATCTGGGTGGCGGCAGCGGCCTGGGCTACCGCATGGACCGTTCCGTGTTTATCGGCCAGTGCGTCTTCCATGCCCCGCAGAAGCAAAGCGTGGCCATCCAGCGCGCCGGCCAGGCGGTGACTGACCTGCGCATCGACGGCCTCAACATTCCCCGCGGCGCGGACCAACTCATCCTCTACACCCCCCAGTACGACGATTACACCCACACCAACGCCAACGGCCTGGAGGTGCGGATCGAAATGACCCGTCCCACCCTGGTGCTGCCCTATCCGAACGGCGCGCGCGGCGTGGTGCGCCAAATTCTCAACGGCCAGGGTCAGACCCTCATCCCCTTCGATCATATCGTGCTCTCCGCCTCCGGCAGCGCGCGCGAGCGCCTGCTCGCCAACCTGCGCCTGGAAGACGAGATCCTCATCTCGCAGGAGATCTCCCCGCTGGACAAAGACTGCGTCGGCCCCTACGACCAGCCCTGGGCCAAGACCTACGCCAGCATCGGCGGCGCCGGCAACATCCTGCGCGACGGCCAGATCATCCCCTCCACCGAGCAGGGCGGTATCGTGCGCGCGCCGCGCACCGCCATGGCCTACAACGACCGCTATATTTTCTTCATCGTGGTAGATGGACGCAACCCCAAACGCAGCGTGGGCATGACATTTGACGGGCTGGCGGAATTTGCCAGAACCACGCTCGGCGCGCGCTGGGCCGTAGTGCAGGATGGCGGCGGGTCCTCGGTGATGGTGGTCAACGGCCAGGTCAAAAATCACCCGGTCTCGGCCTGCAATGTCACCTACCTGCCCCTGGTGATTTCCCCAGCGCTTGAAGGGCCGCCTTCGCCCTTCCCCACGCCCGTCGCGCCCTCCAGCGACGACGTCTTCCTGTTCTCGTGCGAGCGCAAGGTGGCCAATGCCATGCTGATGATCAACGTCCAGCCGGCCGCCTGGTCGCGGGCCCTGCGCCCGTTCGACCTGGTCAGCGTTGCCAGTCCCAGCGAAATTCGCCTGGGGCCGGGCAGCAATTACCCCGGTTTTGCCAGCGCAGCGGCAGGCAGCGTGGGCTACGTGGTGCCGCACGCCGCCAATTTAAACGGCATCGCCGCCCGCGGCACGCACTGGTGGAAGGTTAGTTTTGGCCGCGCCACCGGCTGGGTGGATGAGCAGGCGCTGCGCTACCAGGGCACGCTGCCACTGAACTACCCCACCGCCCCCGCCCTGCAGCCCGAGCCGTAAGCAGAGACCTGGGCACCTCACGTTCTCCCCCGCGGGGGAGAACGTGAGGTGCCTTATATTTTAAGGATTTTTGCGAGTTGGCGATCGCCAACTCGCAAAAATCCTATTAAAAGGCTCCCCTTCCCCCCTGGGGGAAGGGGCCGGGGGATGGGGTTAACCCTCAGTTCATCAGCGCCGGCTGCAGCGGCACGCCCCGCGTGTGATTGGGAAAGATTTCCGAACAGGTGCGCTCGTCGTCGGCGTTGTAGGGCACCGCATCCTGCCAGGCCGGTTCCACAAATTTTACCGGTTCGGCCACGCAGCCAAACACATCGAATTTCGCATCCGTCGCAACCGTGCAGGCAATTGATTCGGTCTCTGCCATCACGTATAAAACGACATCCACCCGATACAATTTTTTCGCCATTTTTTTTCTCCTCAGAATACCCTGAGAAAGAAGCTGCAAAAAGCTTTTAAGTGAACAAGGGGCAAAACCCCAGAAACTGCCCTCATTTTACGCCGAAGATCGCCGCGGTATATAGTCCGGGGCGTACTATTTTATGCCTGCATGCGCAGCCGCCCCGGTGTAAGTTCGCCGCGACCGGGCAGCCCTAACGCCGCAGCGTGGGCAAATACACCCCGTAGAGCTGATCGGCCCCCCACACCGTCACGGGTATCGTCAGCGGCGCCACCCCGGGCGGCTCGAGCGCCGTCAGGGTGAGGTTGACCACTGTTCGACCAGGGCTCAGGCCGGCCGGGTTCACGCTCACCCACAGCGTGCTGCCCGCCACCCGGGTTTGCAGGCGGCCGGTCGGCTCGCTGGCCTGCCAGGTGACCGCGGCGCAGCGGCTGCCCACCCCAATCGCCTTTTCTGCCGGCGGGCTGCCGTTGCGTTTGACCAAAAAGCTCAGCACGGCGGGCTGTGCGCTCAGGGTTGGCTGCACCGTGGGCGCCTCGCTGAAGGCGGAAAAGTGCCCGGTGCTGTCAGTGGTGCGCACCCACACCCCCTGCCCGCGGTAATTGCCGTCCGGCGGCGCCCACACCGCCGTCACGGCATAGGGCTGCGGCGCCGTGAAAATGGATACCGCGTCCACGCTCACATCCGCGCTGCCGCTGCGCCAGAACTGAAAGGTCAGAAACGCGTCATTGGGATTGCTGTTGAAGATGAATGGAATCGAAAATTCCTGGTAGACGTTCGCCGCCTGAAAATCGCTGCCTTTGAGCATTCGCGGGCCGTATTCCGTGCCCCCGCCTTTCACGGAAATACGCGCCACCTCGCCGTTGGAAGTGGCATCACTTACCTTGAGCCGGAAGTAAGCTACAAAGGGCACATCCTTAATAAAGGTCGTGTCGTACACCCATGCAAACGATTCGCTATTGCCCGGGGTCAGCTTGAAAGCCGTGCCGCCCCAGGCCGCCATGTCCGGCACCGCTCCACCGTTGCCCCACCACAGTTGAAAAGTGCCAAAACTGTCGTCAGCCAGCCAGCCCTGGCTGAACTGCATTTTAGAAAGCCCGCCGGAAGGCAGGCCGTATAGCGTCACCTGCGCCTGGCGCGTGCTGAGCTGCGCGGAACTGATCTCATTCAACGGCAAATTGGCGCCGCGGTAAATGCTGTCCGCCACGCTGTTGGAACGGTTGGCGGCGTCGCGCGTGCGCACATATACCGTGCGCCAGCCGTCGCCGCCGGGGGCCAACTGCCAGGTCTTTTCCGGCGTATATGGCTCCCAGGCCGCGCCTGTAAAGCAGGCGTCGTTGCTCACCTGCATCGCCACCGCTGCGGTGCGCCCGCGAAAACCGCCGCCGGTCTGCGCATTGTAAATGTAGAGGCCCACCTGGCCGGTGCTGGTGGCGGGCGCTTCGTTTTCTATCACAAGCGGCGGGTATGCCGGGTCGCTGCCAAAATCCTGGGTCACATAACCGCGCCCATCGCTGGCGCGCAGGTAATAGCCCAGCCCCACCTCGCGCGAGTTGGCATCCAGCAGGTTGGCGCGGTGCCCGGGGCTGGCCATCCAACCGTTAATCGCGGCATCCGGCGCGAGATAGCCGCAGTAGGCATTTTCCGCGCCGCCGAACCCCAGGTAACCAAACGCCAGCACCCGGTCGCTGGGCCAATTACCCTGGGTATCCTGGTGCCCGCAAAAACCGGCCGGGCGGTTCTCCGTCGAATCCCACGAATACCAGCGCGCCGCCTCGGTCAGTTGCCCATTCCAGCGCAAGGGCGGCACCCCATTCTGGCGGCGGGCCAGATTGCCCAGATACACCGCCTGCGCTTCATTGTAAAACAGGGCCGGGCTCTGCGCCGCCGGGTCCGGCACGGTCTGGGCCTGCGCCAGGCCAACCGTCAGCCCCAAGAGCAGCAGCACGATCACCCATATCTGGCGATTTTTGAACATGATTTCAGGCATGCCCTCATCTTACATCAAAAATCTCAAACCACTGTGCCCACGGATAGTCCAATTTGGTCGTAAATTGGAGCCCCATGACCACCGCTCCATAACGATTTCACAATATTTCATGGGTACAATGAAATGCGCTGTGCAGTTCAGCCAAAATAAAGCGGGAGTGCGCCCAGGCCAGCCACAACGCCTATGCGCAGCAATTAAAATTCAGGAAAAAGGGCTCAACAGCGCTTTTCCCAATCAGCAAGGACGAATATGCCTGTTTTTGATCCGGTTTTCAGTTCCATTCCATCCTCAACTCAGCCCTGCCTCAATCCCGGCACCGGCGGCTTAATTATCCAGCTCATTCTGGGAGCGTTGTTTGCCGCCGGTCTCACCGCGCGCATCTTCTGGTCCCGTATCAAGAAAATGATCCAGCCCAACCGCCCCGAGGCGGACGAACCCGTTTCAAAAGAGCAGGATGACCTCCGATAAGCGCAGCGCGGCCTCCTTCCGCGACCCCAGCGGCTTTATTTTTGAACGCGACCAGACCCTCTACCGCCAGATCAACCGCTCGTACCAGGCGCATTACGACCGCCTGATTTCTTCCGGGCTGTACACCTGTCTGGTGCAAAAACAACTGCTGGTCGCCCACCAAGAGCTTGCGGCGGATTTTGCGGCCGAAGCAGGGGCCTACCGCGTTCTGCAGCCGGACCGCATCCCATTCATTTCCTACCCCTATGAATGGTGCTTCAGCCAGTTAAAAGACGCGGCGCTGCTAACCCTGGCCATCCAGAAAACCGCCCTTGCCCACGATATGTGCCTGATGGATGCCAGATCCTACAACATCCAGTTTCTGCGCGGCCGCCCGCTCCTGATCGACACGTTGTCTTTTGAAATTTATGCGGAAGGCAGCCCCTGGACGGGCTACCAGCAGTTCTGCCAGCATTTTCTGGCGCCGCTGGCGCTGATGGCCTACCAGGATGTGCGCCTCAGCCAGCTCTTGCGCGTGTATATCGACGGCATCCCGCTCGATCTGGCCTGCCAACTGCTGCCGGCGCGCGCCCGCCTCAATTTTGGCCTGCTCACGCACCTGTACCTGCACGCCTCCGCCCAAAAACAATATGCCGACAAAGAGATCCCAGAGCGGGTCAGCCGCGCCAAGATCAGCCGGACGGCCCTGCTGGGCCTGCTGGAAAGCCTGGAGGCCACCGTGCGCGGCCTGACCTGGAAGGCGGGCGGTTCCGAATGGGCCCACTATTACGAATCCACCAATTATTCAGAAACGGCCTTTGGGGCCAAGACGCAGCTCGTGCGCCAGTTTCTGCAGCTCATTCAACCGGCGCGGGTGCTCGATCTGGGCGCCAACAGCGGCGTGTTCAGCCGCGTGGCCGCCGGGCTGGGCATTCAGACCCTTTCGGTCGATATCGACCCGGCCGCGGTGGAATTCAACTACCTGGAGACCCAACGCAAGCAGAAAGAACTGATTCTACCGCTGCTGCTCGATCTGACCAACCCCAGCCCCGGCCTGGGTTGGGGCAATCGCATCTTATCCAGCGAAGACCTTAAGCAACGTGAGTACAGGGTAAGTGCCTCCGACTGAGATAGACTTGGGTTTACCACAACGCAAGAACCCAGGAGGAGTCCCGATTGAAAGCTGATGTATGATACTAACTGGGCACAAATTTCTTGGACATACACAGAATTGATCAGTTTATCTTTTCACAGGAGAAACTTCCATGCATAAAGATGTGGGCTTATGGTGAGGTTCTGAAGCCGGAAACGATCCATTACCGCCGGCTGCGGCCAGAAAAAGACGGATGATTTTGTGAGGCCATTTTTGGCCCGACTCGTGATTGGCAGTGTTACTGCGGCAAAGTCAAAAACCCGCGCGATAAGGGCATTGTTTGCGATAAATGCGGCGTGGAAGTCACGCATTCTGCGGTTCATCCGATTCCCAACAACTCTTTAAAGCATCAGCAAAACCGCTTGAATTTCCGAAATAATCATGGTATGATCATGACACCCTATTGTTGTGTAGTTTAATGATGTAGACAGGTTGCATATGATAAACGCCAAAACGCACAAAAGAAACGCAGGAACAGAGCAAAAATTGCTGCGGACTCAGATACTATTGGACCCAATGCAACACAAACAGCTCGTTGACCTGGCCCAGCAAGAAAAAACGAGCATGTCGAATGTCGTGCGGAAAATGCTCGACGAAGCTTTTCGCGCACAGAAACGCCGCTCGCTGGAGGAAGCCTCGGAATGGATGGCACAGATTTACAAAAATGATCAGGAATTGACGGCTTTTTCGGCCCTGGATGGAGAAGATTTCATTGTATAGGGGCGAAATCTGGCTGGTAAACCTTGACCCAACGCTTGGGGCCGAAATTCAGAAGAAGCGTACCGCCGTCATCATCAGCAGCGATGCGATTGGCAAGCTGCCACTGAAGGTGATTGTGCCCATCACCGCATGGAAAGAGCCCTACGCTGCCGTGCCCTGGATGGTACGTATCACGCCGGATCAAAGCAACGGTCTGGACAAAGAGAGTGCGGCAGATACCTTTCAGATCCGCTCGGTATCGAAGGAGCGCTTCATCCATCGCATCGGCAGCCTGAGCGGTCCGGTGCTGCGGACGATTGTCGAAGCGCTTACTACCGTCGTAAGCGACCTGTAAAACCGCCCGCCCCCCCCCACTCAGACCAGGTTCACCAGATCCACACCCCCGGCACCGGCCAGGCGGGTAATGGGCAGCGCGCTGATCTTTTCCGTGATGGGATAGCTCAGCGTGCCGGGTTAAACCACCAGCATCCGGTCCAGCTCCAGGTCTTGCAGCGCCACGCGCATCGAAGGTGTCAGGCACGGTGCATCCACCCGCTTGCACTCCACCCCAATCCGCCGCCCATCTTTGACCAGCAGCAGATCCAGCTCCGCCCCGCTGTGGGTCGCCCAGAAATACGCCTCATCCGGCGTGCAAGCTTTCAAGACATCCTCAATGGCATAGCCCTCCCAGGATGCACGCTCTTGGGATGCGTGAGCAGATCCAACTCTGAGCGAATGCCCATCAGGTAGTGCAATAATCCCGAATCGCGGAAATAGATTTTGGGCGCTTTCACCTGGCGCTTGCTCAAATTGGCATGCCAGGGCTGCAGCACCCGCACCATGAAAACACCCCTTCCAGAATTCCAAATAACCGCACAGCGTGGGTTCGCTGACCCCCAAGGCCCGCGCGGGTTCGGCGTTATTCCAAATCTGACCATGATAATGCGCCAGCAGCGTCCAGAAGCACAACAACGTGGCGGCCGGAATGCGCACCCCCCACTGCGGCAGATCGCGTTCCAGAAACAATTGAACAAAGTTTTTGCGCCAGACCAGGCTGTCGGTTTCCGATTCCGCCAAATAGGAGCGTGGGAAACCGCCGCGCAGCCAGTGACGCGCGAGCGCCGGCTCGCCCACCTCAGCCAGACTCAACCCGCTGGTGGCCAGGGTTTCCACCCGCCCGGTCAGTGACTCGGAGGAGGATTTTCCTACTGCGGAAGGATCAATTTGAAAACGATCGCAAGCTCGACCCAAAAAGGCTGGGTCGGAGGGGCTCGAATAGGATACCTTTGTGGGCAATATCCACCATCGTTCAGAGTACAATAGTAAGCGAGGAAGGACAACTCGACGCCTGAATAGGATCGTTGGTTCTCCCCCTCAGCAGTAGAAAAATCCTCCGCCGGAGAAAACAGGATGGTTGCTCAAAACAGTGAATGGGTTCATAATTTTTCTGTGGATGCGCTGCAAATCAAAGTCTATACCGATCGCGCCAGCATGGGCGCCGCGGCCGCCCGCTGGGTGGGGACCGCGTTGAAAGAGGCCCTGGCCGCGCGCGGAACAGCCAACCTGGTCTTTGCCGCGGCACCCTCGCAAGATGATTTCCTGGCTGCGCTGTGCCAGGAGCCCGGCATCGACTGGGGCAAAATCACAGCCTTTCATCTGGATGAATATATTGGCCTTTCAGATCAACACCCGGCCAGTTTCAGACGCTATTTGCGCGAGCACGTCTGCCAACAACTGCCATTGGGCCAGGTGCATTGGCTCAATGGAGATGGGCCGGACCCGCAGCAAGAGTGCCTGCGCTATGGCGCGCTGCTCCAGGATGTGATCCTGGATTTGGCCTGTATCGGCATCGGAGAAAATGGCCACCTGGCCTTCAACGATCCCCCGGCAGATTTTTATACCCCGCACTCGGTGAATGTGGTCCAGCTCGATGAAGCCTGCCGCCTGCAGCAGGTGGCCGAAGGCCACTTTCCCGACCTCGCCGCGGTGCCAACCCAGGCCCTGTCGCTGAGCATCCCGGCGATTCTCGCGGCCCAGCGCGTGTCTTGTGTGGTCCCCGGCCCGCGCAAAGCCGAGGCCGTTCACTACACCCTGGAAAAGCCGGTCTCGCCGCAGTGCCCGGCTTCCATTTTGCGCCAGCATCCCCACTGCACCCTGTTTTTAGACCCACCCGCCACTGCGCTGCTTACCCATAAAATCACATGAACCTTCGCCCGCTCACTGCCATTACGGGCGCGGAAGTGTGGGCCCCTCAACCCGTGCCCGGTCTCTGTACGGTGTCGATCCGCGCCGGCACAATTACCGGCCTGAGCAATGCCCCACCGCACCCCGCGCAGCAGGTTCTGGTCGCGCAAGATGCCTTGTTGGTGCCCGGCTTGATCGATTTGCAGATCAACGGCGCCCTGGGTTGGAGTTTTCAGGCCAAAGACCGCGCCCATTTTGACGAGATCGCCGCCTTTCACCTGGCGCGGGGCACCACCACGTTTTTGCCCACGCTCATCACCGCGGATGAGAACGTTTTACGCAACAGCCTGGCCGTTCTGGCAGACTATGCCCGCCAGGCCGGGCCGTTCACCATCCCCGGGATCCATCTGGAAGGCCCTTTTCTCTCGCCGGAACGCAAGGGCGCACATGACCCCGACTACCTGCGCCTGCCCGACCCGCTCCTGATGGAGCGCTTCCTGCAGGCGGCCGGCGGCATGCTGCGCCTGTTTACCCTGGCGCCCGAACTGCCAGGAGCCGTGGAGCTGATTTCAGGCCTGGTGGCACAGGGCGTGGTGGTGGCGGGCGGGCATACCGCCGCAGCGTTTGCCGATTTTCAGCGGGCGGTGCGCGCCGGGATGACCTTCCTGACTCATGTGGGCAACGCATCGGATTGGCCGCACCGCGCGCTCAACGACTATGGCTTTATGGGCAGCCAACCCGGCCTGGTGGGGTCGCTGATGGCGCTGCCCCAACTGGGCGGCAGCGTCATCCTGGATGGTTTTCACTTCCACCCGGCTCTGCTGAAGCCGCTAGTGGAGCTCAAAGCCGGTCAGATGGTGCTGATTTCGGATGCATCCACCGTCTGCGGCTTCCCGCCCGGCACGTATGAGAGCGGTGGGCTGATTGCGACCATTCATCCCGCGGGCCATGCCACCAGCGGCCGGGGCGGCGGTTGGCTGGCGGGCAGCACTATCACCCTGCTGCAGGGTGTCCAAAATGCCGTACAGCTGGCCGGGCTGCCGCTGGCCGCAGCCCTGCCTCTGGCAACCGAGAATCCGGCCCGCCTGCTGGGGCTGGAAGGCCAAAAGGGGCAGATCCGGCCGGGGGCCGATGCCGATCTGCTGGTTTTAAACCGCGACCTTTCGCTGCGCCACGTGATTGTGAAGGGGCAGCTGGTAGCAAATTAAGTGGGTGCATTCACGTTCTGGGGCATAGACAGAACCTTAATCCCCATCCCCGTTTTTCGGAACCTATTGGCAAATTCCTGTCACACTCACCAGGAAGGTTAATGGGATATTCATAAGGAACAGGATGCATGGATGATTAGGATAAAAACTTGTTCTTATCCTAATCATCCTTGATATCCTTTCATCCTGTAATCTGAAATGGGACGGTGAGGTTGCCGATTCGCCAACAGGTTCCGTTTTTCAGGGGCCGAGGGTGGGGTCATGCCCCAGAATTAAAATGCACCCAATTAAGTGGATCAGGGGACAAAATCCAGCCCTGAAGAGTATACTTAGCTGAGGTTTCAGAGTAGAAAACTCAGGGATCTACCATTAATGACGATCAGGTTCTGCAATTAACCGGCTCGCATCTGGAAAGGTATGTTTAAAGCGTATGGCTTCCGGTAAAAAGACCATTGAACAATTAGCGCGCGAATTGGATGTGGACGCGCGCGTAGTTTCACAGACTGCCCGCCAGATTCTCAAGCTCCCGAGTGGCGACGCGCGCGATGTGCTGTTCAAATTATCCCTGTTCCAGTGTAAACAAATCAAAGATGCGCTCGGGAAATCGGAACCCATCCCCGATAATCTGCCCGTCGACGTGGATGACCCCAATCGGCCGGGGGCAGATGCGGTTGCGGACCCGGCGCCTTTGCTGGTGCGGCCCGATCCGCTCTCCGAGTTGAGCCGGTTCGAGTTTACCGATCTCAAACACGGCATCTGGTTTCACCCGGAAGTGGCGGATGCATTGCTCGGTCACGATCATCTGCGCAAGCGCATGGGCATCGTGCTGCAACACCTCGCGGCGCATGGGCGCACCACCGTGGTCAAGGGTTGTCGGAATGAAGAGAACCGCGGCTGGCTGCGCTCGCCTTTGGGTGGCAGCAAAGGCATGCAGTATTACCTGTGGTGGACCGCGCAGGGCAGCCGCGTGGGAAAGGAACTCGATCTTTTACCGGGCGACATCCTGGTCCGCGCGGTTCGGCATCATGATGACCATACGCCGCTGCTTGCCGGTGAATTAAGCGGTTACCTGCCCTTAAAGCAGCCCCAGATTCAAGACGAGGACCTGATCGATTCGCCCTGGACCAAAGATCAACTGCACTTCATCGAAGCGGATGATCCCGTCCGGCTGATCATTGGCCGCCCGGGGGCCGGCAAAACCACCGTGCTGTGGAAAGCCATCGAAGCACGCTGCAACCAGCGCGTGCTTTACCTCACCTGGTCGCGTGAACTGACCCGTTTTGCCAAAGAACGCCTGGATACGTTTGCCTCGAAGGACGTGCGCGTGGAAGCGCGTGATTTCACCACTTTTTTAGGCGAAGTCTGTCACACGGATATCAAAAGACAGAAGCTGAACGAAAGCCTGGCCGCCTTCAGTCAGGCATTTTCGCGGGTCGGGCAGGGCACCCGCGGCCCGTGGGCCGGCCGTGAAAACGCCCTGTTTGCCGAGATTCGCGCCATCTTGTTGGGTTGTGCCATCCCCGGAGAAAAGGATAGCCAATCCGGTATTGGCATGGTGCGCTTGAGCGATGAAGCCTATTTAGCGCGCCGGGGCGGCAATGACGGAGTGGGTGCGGCGGCAGCCGAGGCGCTGCTCAACGTCATCCACACCATTGAACAAGATCAGCCCTTCGCCGGGATCTTCCCCGAATTGGCCGCGGCAGCCCGGGCCATTGCCCAACTGCGCGGCGACGATATTCCGGTCGGATTCACGAATTTTGACCGGATTGTGGTGGATGAGGTTCAGGACCTGACGCTATTAGAATTTTCAGTGATCCTGGAACTTTGCAGGGCCATCGCCCGCCAGCACGGCTATACGCCATGGCTGCTGATCGCCGGCGATGACGGCCAAACGGTGCGACCCTCGGGCTTCGATTGGGGAAACCTGAATGACCTGATCGCCCGTAAGGTGGGCACCCCAAAAAAGTTCCAGCTCGAAGAAAATCTGCGCTGTCCCAACCGCATTGCCAACGTGATTGTGCGTGCCTCGCTGCGCTACTCCCGTCTGGAAAAGGGACGCCGCCCCACCAAACAGCGCCAGTGGTTGGGCAGCCAGCATGTCGATGCCTACATCTTTCATGTCGACGTGCCATTGGTTTCGGAAGCGATTGATCTATTGGAACAACTGGAAGATGTCGAGGGGGTGGTGGTCGTCTCACCGCAGGGCAGTGCTCCGCAATGGGTGCCAGAATATCTGCGCGATATGATCCTGACCCCCGCGGAAGCCAAAGGCCTGGAATATCAATCGGTATGCGTGCTCGACCCGGGCAAACTTCTGGCGCACCTCGAGCCGGAGATCGCGGATACCAGCGCAGCCCAGATCGAAGAGCATGCGCGTCGCATCACCATCGATCATCTCAGGGTGGCGCTTAGCCGGGCAACCGAAACGCTGGCGTTCATCGATGTCGAAGCGAACGCGGCTGAGCGGGCCTTGAGTTGGGACCTGCTGGGCGATGCAGCCCCGTTTGACCCTGAGGATCTGATCGAGCATTTCACGGATGCCGACGTGACCACCGAGGAACGGGTGCTGGTGCGCACGAACGACGCGCGCGCCCTGATCGAACTGCGCCCGAAACGGGCCTGGCGCAGGGCCTATCAGGCGGTCCGTTTGCTGGGAGATCGCATTTTACCGAATGGCGTTTTAGATGAAACAGTGCGCCGGGAGGCGCACACCACCCTACTGGCCACCGCCGCGCGTTTGCTGGTGGATGGCATCCCTGAGGGTGTCCAACGGGGAGATATTGTCAGCGCGGCTGGCGAAACGCTCAAGGCGATGAAGGCCGATGCCGCGGAGACCGCTTTCAAACAACTGGATGCCTGGACCGCCAACCGCGCAAATCCCCCGTTCGCACTGCTGGACGCCACGCTGGCATTGGGCTCGGAGGGAGCGTGGCTGACCGATGCGCTCATTCCGGTCACCCAGGAACTCCGGCAGAAAATCAGTGAATGCGCAACCAGCCCCAGCGCTGCCAAAGCGTTCGCCGGCGATGTGCAAGGCTGGCTCAAGCAAACGGGCTATGCCTGGGAGATGCCCATTGAAACCAGGCGGTTGCGCTGTCTGGCAGTGGATACCCTGGTCAAAGCCGAAGATATCCGCTCCGCGGATGATGTCCTGAGAAATATTGAGCCCGAGGATGCGCTGCTGACCGGGCGTGTGCGCGAAGCGCAGGGGCGCTTCGTAGACGCAGCGGAGGCCTTTGAACGGGCCAAGGCTCCCCAGGATGCGCTGCGCAACTGGCGCATGGCCGGCAAATGGGAACGCGCGGTACGCCTGGCCGAGGGCCCCGAAAAAGCGGATCTGGATTGGCTGAACGAGATGAAACGGCTGGTCGACCGGCGCCCGGCAGACCATTTATCGCGGCTGACCAAAGCCGAACGGGATCGACTTGCGCAATTTCTAGAATCGATTGAAAAGCGGGTGAACCGGAAAAAGAACGACCCATAAGCTCACTGCCCGATATCCACAGGGGCGTTACCTTGAAATCCCGGGGTTCACCTCCGGATTTCAAGGAAGATGGCGAGTTGCATCCGCAACGGTGGCACGGGCATAACATTTGCGGGGATTCGTCTTCGCATTTACCGCACTCGATACAGGCATCGGCCCATGTGCCCTTCATCCAGGCGGTTGTACCGATTTTCTGGTTTTCTTGCCGGGGTTGAACCGCGCGCTAAAGCAGCCTGCAAGCGGTTGCGATCCGGCCCGAATTTGCAGGGGGGCACCAGGATTATTTCCTCATTTCACCAATCTCACCCAGACGGCCGATTCGGCAGGGATTTCGACCGCCAGCGAACCGGATACTTCGAGCGGCTGAGCTTCCAATACCAGCTCGCCGGAACGGTAGGCGCAATCGTAGGCGCGGATGAAAGCGGTGCGCGCCGGGCCGGGGTTGAGCAAGAAGTAATGGTCGGCCTGTTCGCCCGACAGGCGGAAAGCCAGCGGGGCGTCGCAGCTCCAGCCGGGGCGCCAGCCAGCGCAAAGCTGATCCACCAGCAACTTTTCCCAGGCGCTGGCGCCCGGTTTGAAGCAGGCCATACCGGCATCATAGCCAAGCAGCACCGCGCGGCCCGCGCCGCGAAGATGCTCGGTGATGGCAGGCAGGTCATTGTCGAAGTGCGCCAGGGTGCGCGCCCGGGTGGTCACCAGATCGCCGTAGAACCCGGCCACCTCGAGCCCGTTCAGGCGCGGTGCGGCTGTGCGCGCGTCGTGGATCGTATCGACATACGCCCCAAAAATTGTATCGATGGCTCCGCCCGGACCGTTGCGGTGCAGTTTGCCCCATTGATCCTCAAAGGCAAACTGCACATCCCCCACCAGCACCCCGCCTTTTTCAACGTATTCTTGCAACCTGGCCAGCAACTCGAACGAGGCGGCCCGCAGGTGCGGGGCGTAGATCACCGGGTAGTTCAGCGCAATGCCTTCGAGAATCTCGTCGGCTGTGACGTATTCAAAAGGAATGTGGGCATGGGTCATAGCCCGCGCCGCGCCAATCAGCGCGCGCGAGGGCTGTTGGCGTGTGCCGGTGGTGTAATCATTCGGGGCAATATCTTTTAACTCGTGGCGTTCAGGCTCACACTCATAAACGGCTTCATTGTCCCAACTGGTAAGCAGACCCACGCGCGGCTCGGCACGGGCATCCCACAACTCTGAGATATATTTCTCCATCCCTTGCGCCACTTTTCCAATCTCCAGCGCCCAGCGTGAGACCGCGCCAGAAAGGGTCGTCAGACCGTATTCCCCGGCCTCCCAGCCGCCCGGGCGGTGATTCCAGGTCCAAAAGGCCAGCGCCTGGTTGCCGGCCGCCAGGTAAGCCAGCATCAGGCGGCGGAAGAGCCCCGGCGTCATGGCATTGCCGTAGCCGCCGGAATACTGCACCGCCCCACCGGTGGTTTCAAAAGCCGAAGTCCAGCCATTTTTAAAGTAGTCATGCGTCAGGCGCGCCTGCAGGTAGGCGGGGATATCCACCTCGCCCTCGGGAATCTCAAAGTGCCAGGAGAGGTGGATGGAGGAGGTGTGCTGGTCGCCCAGACGCGCCCAGCGGCCCACGTCCCAGCGCAGGTGCGGTTGGGCTGAGAGCAGTTGGTGCGAGCCGGTCTGGATGGGCGTGTCGGGGTCGATCTCGTGGGCAATGCGCATTACCGCGGCCACATAGGCCAAACCCCGTTCGGTTTGAAAGCGCATCAGGTCGCGTTTGGCGCCGTAACAGCGGCGCAGCGAAGGGTCTTCGGGCGTGTTGGGCGAAATCAGGTCGCGCGCGCCCAGCGCCATCCAGGCCTCCTCAAAGGAAGGCACGATGGTGTGGCCCCGCCGGGGATAGATATTCCAGGCCCGGTCGAGTTCTGCCAGGTTAGCGTACCTGGTGCGCAGCCAATCGGCAAACTGCTGTTTGGCTTTGGGGGTGGTCAACTCGCGCTCGCCGGGGTGCGGTTCGCCAAAGGCCATATAAGCCTGCAGGGCTGGGTGCCCGCGGAAGTGTTCCAAAATTGGCCGCAGGTGCTGGCGCAGCACCGCTTGAACCAGGGGGTCAGCGCCATCAGCGGCCTGGTATTCTTCCAGGGTGATGCCATTCGCCGCCAGGGAATGCGCCCCAGGGCGCCCCAGCCCGGCGCCCAGCAGCACTTTCAGGCCGGCGTCCTGCGCCGCGGCCAGCCACTCGTCGGCCTGTGAAAAGTCATACTGCCCGGGACCGGTTTCGACCGGCGCGGCGTTGTGATAGCGCACCACCGTGAATCCAGTGGCGCGCATCCGGCGCAGTTCGGCGGTCAGTTCGGCGCGGGTCACATCCGCCGGATTCCAATAGACCGCACCCATGAACCAGGCTTTTTCCTGGCGCAGGCGGCGCTGGATGGGGCTGTCATTCAAGGAGCGATAAACCGCCAGCGCGGCGGCCTGATCTTCAGCGGAGATGGGACACATCGGCAGGCTCCTTAAGCAAGAATCTACAGGTTTAAGTTGGCACGCGCCCAATCCAGCACCGCGCCGAATTGATCTTCCGAAAGACGGGCGTACCAGGTTCCCAGGTCAAAAGCCAGGGTAGTGAAGAGGGCGCGCCGCACCAGGCAGGGCAGGTGGTGTTCACCGCGCATGGCTATCCATTCGTCAGACGCAACCAGACGGGTTTGCATCAAGAGTTGATCCAACCTGGGTAGGCCGGGCAGGTGCGGCGCCGGAGCGGGCTCAAAGCCTTCGTACAACACCCCCAGCACATCCGCCAAGAGCGCGCCGGGAGCACGCAGTTCGATGCGACTGAACTCGTCGAAGAAACCAGTAGCATACCCGCTGATTACAGGGCGGGTTGCGCCGGCAATTGCCTGGCGGCAGGCGGTATTCAGCAGAGTGGAATACGCCAGCACCAGCGGCCCGGGCGGCAGGTTCTCTAACCGGACCAGATCTTCATCCCGCAGAAATTCCACCCGGTAGCCCAGGTCTGTAAGCAGGGCATGCCAGCCCACCAGGGTGGTATCGGCGGTATCATCAGGGTCAAAGTAAGCCGCCAGGTGCAGGCTATCTTGCGAGTAATGCATGTAAGCCGGCGGACCTGCCAGGTGCACGCCGCGCGCAGCTTCGGCCGCGGCGATAATGCCAGGCAGCGCCTGCGAACGTGGTGAGGGCGAACCGTCCATCTCGGCCAGGGAGTTCATCCCAAACTCGGCGCCACCGCGCGTGCCGCGCCACAAGAAAGGGTATACAAATTCTGCTCCGTGCGCGGCGCAGGTGACCGCCGAGCGCCGCAAAAAATCGGGCTGCCACCAGCCACCCACAAAGGACATGCGCCAGGGCAGCACATGCGGTCCGGCCTGAATTTCCAGCACGCCAAAGCGCGCAGCGCGGCTGCAGGCAGCGCTGCGTTCCACATCCAGCGAAAAGGCCAGGGCGCGTTCCTCGGCCAGGGGATTATGACTGAAGTTGTAGCAGGTCAGGCCAATGAAATCCATGCCCTCGGCCTGCTGCCAGTAATCCTGGCCAAGCCAAACCGCCGACAGGGGACTGACCTGGGGAATGTTGGTACCTAAGGGCCAGTTGGGGTTGATTTCGCGCAGCAGATCTGCCTGCCAGCGGATCTGGTCGGCCACATCCTCAGCCCGGAAGCGGCTCCACTCCAGCCAGGCGGCCGGGTTGGTTGAACCACTCAGGGTTGGGCGGGGCGGGTCGAGCTCTTCCCAGCTTGAAACACGCTTTGACCAGAAGTTGTTCACCCAACGTTCGTTTAATTCATCCAGCGTAGCATAGCGCTTTTGCAGCCAGCACCGGTACTTTTGTAGGGTAAGTGGGTTGTAATCATAAATTCGCCCGCGTTCGATACTCTCGCCGGCATTGGGTTCGTTATCGATCTGCCAGCCGCACACATTGGGATGGTCGCGGTAGTGTTCAGCCAGGCGGCGGATAATTTGTTCGGCGGCATCCCGCGCATTGGGATGGTTGTAACAGGTGAAGTGGCGGTGGCCAACGTGCAGGCGGCCATGCTGGTCTTGCATGCGCGCTGCGGGCCAGCGCGCGAAGAGCCAGGGCGGCGGGGTGCAGGTGGGTGTGCACAGCAGCACCTGCAGGTCGGCCTGAACGGCCAGTTCTATGAAGCGATCGAAACCACAAAAATCAAACTCGCCCGGACGCGGTTCGATCCAACTCCATGAAAACTCACCAAAACGCACGTGGGTGATGCCGCTGGCGCGAATATGGCGCAGGTCACTTTCCCAATCTACTTCCGGCCAATGGTCAGGGTAATAGGCGGTGCCGAAGTGAAAAGGCGGCATGGAACCTCCGAAGTGGCGTGTAAACTAACCCTTGATGGCTCCCAGACGGATGCCGTGGATAAAATAGCGCTGCAGGAAAGGATAAGTAACCAGGATGGGCAGTGTGGCAATAAAGATCTGCGCCGCCTTGAGCGAGCGATCCGAGAAATTGAGCATTTCTTCCAGCGAGGCGTCGAAGCGTGAGAGCATGCTGACCGTGTCACCCAGGATCACAATCCGGCGCATGTAGGTTTGCAGCGGCACCAGGGCGCTGTTGTTGATCAGCACCATGCCGTCGAACCAGGCGTTCCAATGGCCGACCATGGCAAAGAGGATTACCGTGGCCAGTACCGGTAGCGACATGGGCAGGTAAATGCGGAAGAGCAGGTCCCAGTGGGTCGCGCCGTCGATGATCGCGGCTTCGTCTAATTCGCGCGGCAGCTCACGGAAGAAGTTCATCGTCAGCAGGATGCTCCAGATCTGCACCACGCCCGGCAGCACCAGCGCCCAGATATTATCGCGCAGGCCCAGGTCGAGGCAGTTAAGATACCAGGGGATCAGGCCGCCGTTGAAGAGCATGGCAAAGACGAACAACCACATGAACACATTGCGGCCCTTGAACTCTTTGGCCGTGCGTGAGAGTGGATAGGCGCACAAAATAATCAGGGCCAGGTTGAGCCCCGTACCGAGCAGCACCCGCACCACCGAGACGCCGATGGCGCGCACGAAGGCAGTGGACGACATCACGGTGTAATAGGAAGCCAGAGTGAAGTCGATTGGCCACAGGCTGACCATATTACCAGAAGAAGCAGACTTGCTGGAAAGCGAAACCGCCAGAATATGCACAATGGGCAGCAGGCAAAGCAGGCCGACCAGGGTGAGGAAGAGGTAAAACAGGGCGTTAACCAGGCGATCGCCAAGTGTGCGGTTTTCAACCATGCCGGCCTCCTAAAAGATCTGATATTTGGCGAAACGTTCTGCCATCCAGCGCGAGGTGATAATCAGCACCAGGCTGATTACGCTCTGGAAGAGGCCGACCGCGGTGGCCAGGCTGAATTGGGCGCGTTCGAGACCGGCACGGTAAACGTAGGTAGCGATCACATCACCAGAATCGCGCAAGAGCGGGTTATACAGCACCAGAATCTGCTCAAAGCCGGCGTCGAGCACATTTCCAAGTGAGAGCGCGGCGACCAGGATGATGATGGGCACGATGGCGGGCAGGCTGATGTGCCAGATGCGCTGCCAGCGCCCTGCTCCGTCGATGGCGGCGGCCTCGTGCAACTGAGGGTCAACGTTGGTGAGCGCTGCCAGGAAGATGATGGCCGACCAGCCAAACTCTTTCCAGGCGTGGGTGCTGATCAGCAGGCCCGGAAACAGATCGGGCTCGGCCAGGAAAGTGACTGGCTGCATCCCGAATGACTTAATGATGCTGTTGACCGCCCCTCCCTGTGAAAGCAGGTCAATGAACACGCCTCCCAGGATAATCCAGGAGAGAAAGTGCGGCATGTAGGCTACCGTCTGAATGCTGCGCTTAAAGAGCTGGTTGCGCACCTCGTTGAGGGCCAGGGCGAAGGACAGCGCCGCCAATTGGGTCATCACGATCTTACCGAGCGCGATCACCACCGTGTTGCGCAGCAGCAGGGGAAACTCTTCACGCGAGAAGAGATCTTCAAAATTAGCCCAGCCCACCCAGGGTGAATTGGCAAAGCCGTTGACCGGCTGGTAATCTTGAAAGGCGATCACCAGGCCGTAAAGCGGCTTGTAGGAAAAGAGATACAACGCGAGCAGACCGGGCAGCAGCATGGCATACAGCGGCCAGGTGCGGTCGAGCGCCAGGCTCTGCCAGAAGGGTTTCTTTGGCAGCATCGCTGGCCGGGCGTGCGTTCGCAAGGTCATGTATCACCTCGGGGTGGTCTGGATAGATTTCAATAAACCACCACCTTTGGTGGTGGTTTATTGAAACATGGCTGGCATTTAAAAACTTGAGGCTGCCCCAATGACGCTTTGGAGCAGCCTCGGGTAGATGCGAAAAACTGGGACGCGGCC
>Ga0105047_10002260_pt1 | contig 34465 bp, 21 predicted proteins | sample MAT04_FD_78384 | JGI IMG/M metagenome (GOLD analysis project Ga0105047, IMG submission 78384) | Freshwater microbial communities from Lake Fryxell liftoff mats and glacier meltwater in Antarctica - MAT-04 (megahit assembly) | ecosystem: Environmental > Aquatic > Freshwater > Ice > Liftoff... | reverse complement strand
TCGTCAGCCGTGACATCACGCATGGCGACGTGGCGAATCTGGTGGATGAGATTAGTCTGTTCGCGGATGACAAACAAAATGCGATGTGTCGTTCTCTTGCCGGAACCGTACCGCATTTGTCGCAACTCAACTGGCAGGGATTCGCGTTCGCGGGCCAGTGCATATTGCCGAGGATTAACATCCAGTGAATTCACGCTTCATTGGGGTTTACAGATCGGAAGCCCGCGTTGAGCAAGCTTGTATTTATCCGCAAAATACAGACCCCTGCACGCTTGTCGTGCAGGTGAATACGATGTGTCGTTAGCCGGATGTGTTCCCGTACGCCGTCCCCGGCTCGCTTGTCGAGCCGGAACGCAAGTAAAAAACTTTGGCTCATGCCGGACAAGCCGGCATGGGGCGGATAATCTCTTGGTTAGGGAAGCAACCACGTACCGCCCGCCTTGCCACTACGCATGGCTCCGTTCGTGATTGATGAGATCCAACTTGTTAAGCTGCCAAACCTGCTGTCGGCCGTCGTGAAGCCGGTGGGCCGTTGTTGTTTTGCTACGTAAGTGGAAAGTAAACGACTTGATCTTGCCATTCGTTTTGCTCGCTGCTTTGAATGACGAGAGCCAACTCGTCGATGAGGCTTCCAATCGCAGCTCGGTCATCCACGATGAAAATACCGGCCACTTTCAATCCAAAACGAAATCGATTCATTGCGTGAAGTGGCATCGTTGCTCGGTCGTGTGTAAGCAGGATTCGATCGTGCTGGTTGGCCCAATCGAGGAGAGTCGGATCATCAATCCCTGCAAGACCGACATCCTGCATTCTGATCAGGTCGAGTTCAGGCAACCGCCGTCGCAGGCCACGCACGATGTCGCCGTGAAAGTTTTCATCACTGATCAATCGCAGCAAGGTTCCGCTCCGCATCCTTCGCCCGTTCGGTCAGTGTCTTCAAAAGATCCCTCCGGATCGGACGCACGATTCCAAGCTCGTTTTGGATTTCGGCAGCAAGCTGTTCACGCGCTGCCATATATTCATTCACCACGGCGTCGTTATTCAGACACCAGGCGACCACTGCATAAACATCAGACAGTTGCAGTGTGTCGTATGCCTGAACTATTTGTTCCGGCGTTGCTCCGGCATGCCAGGCCCGCATGACAATTTCGAGAAGCACACGAGTCTGGCCGACTCGCAATGCACCAGCGTCGTCGCGGCGTAGTGGAACAATCATCGATTCAAGGAGTGGTGTAGACATTTAGGCTCTCGTTTTTGATTCAGCGCTGCGGAGTCATGCGAGTGGGTGTTGTTCATTCTAACCGGCGGGCACGCCACTGGAAAGAACGAGTCTCAAATTGATAGAAGCCCGGCATTTTTGAAATGCCGGGCTTCTGGAACCACGTGCAGGCCGCAGGCAAGAGAGGTGAGCAGTGCTTACCGAATCAACGCCAACAACTCTTCTGCCGACAATCGGCCGGTCGTATCGGTGCCTTCGAGCAGGCTGTCGGCGAGGTCGCGTTTGGTGGCGTGGAGGGCGAGGATTTTGTCTTCGATCGTACCGCGTGTGATGAAGCGGTAAATCGTCACGGGACGAAGCTGACCCATGCGATGGGCTCGATCGGCGGCCTGGTCTTCGACGGCAGGATTCCACCACGGATCCATGTGCAGCACATAATCTGCGGCCGTGAGATTTAATCCCGTGCCGCCAGCTTTCAGACTGATCAGGAACACATCACCTTCGCCGTTCTGAAATGCATCGACGGCTTTCTTGCGGTCTTTCATTGACGTGGAACCGTCGAGGTATTGATACGCGATGTTTTTACGATCGAGTTCGGCGCGCAGGATCGACAAATGATCCACAAACTGACTGAACACCAGCGCTTTATGTTTGTTCTCGATCAGTTCATCAATCGTCTCCGAAAACGCAGTCAGCTTCGCGCCGGGCAGGTTACATTCTGGCAACAGCAGGCTGGGATGACAGCAGGCACGCCGCAGTCGCATGATCTCGGCAAGAATTCTCACATGCTGACCACGAGCGTCGTCGGTTTTCTTGGTCAATTCCTTCACTGCGCGCTGACGAGCGGCTTCATAAAGCAACGCCTCATCATCAGGCAACGTGACAGGAACCGTGACTTCCGTGCGAGGAGGCAGTTCGCTGAGCACCTGCGTCTTCGTGCGGCGCAGCAAGAACGGCTGTACGAGACGCTTGAGCTGCTGACCGGCGTCGCGGTTGTGGTCACGTTCAATTGGCAGAGCGAAGCGTTGATGAAACTGTTCCATCGAACCGAGCAGCCCTGGATTTATGTACTGAAACAGATTCCACAATTCCCCGAGATGATTTTCGATCGGCGTCCCTGTCAGGATCATGCGGAAATCGGCGTTCAGAGACATCGCGGCCTGTGATCGCTTTGTCAGTGTATTCTTGATGGCCTGAGCTTCATCAAGAATCGCCGTGTTCCACTGGACGGCCTGCAATCGTTCGGCCTCGGTGTGCAACAATCCATAACTCACAATCACCACATCGCGAGGGCCGACGTCCGCGAAGAACGCGTCACGATCGCCCGCACCGAACATGCGCGGATTCAGTGTCGGGGCGAAGCGATGCAGTTCGGCTTCCCAGTTGAAGCAAACCGACATCGGCGCGATCACCAGCGCCGGGCCATCGGCACCTCGGCGCAGCAGCATGGCGATGGCCTGCAGCGTTTTTCCCAGGCCCATGTCGTCTGCCAGACAGGCACCAGCTCCCCAATGAGCCAGCCGACAGAGCCAGCGAAAACCTTCAATCTGATAGTCTCGCAATTCGGCGTTGAGTGTTGACGGCACGTCGGCCACAACATCGCCCGCGTCCTGAATACGCTTCAGGCATGCCTTCCAATGCTTGTCGGATTTGAGCGTACACCATTCGTCGATATCAGCGAATGCCGACGCTCGGATTTGAGGAAACCGCAGTGTGTCGCCTTTGCGTTCGCCATACGCCGCGAGGCCTGCGATTCGTTTGCGAAGCTGTTCTGTCAGAGCGAGAAACCGTCCATCATTCAGTTGGACATATCGGCCGGGGCTGACGGAAACCAGATCCATGAGTTTCATGAAATCCATCTGCAGCAATTCGTCGATGACAATTTCACCGGACGCCGCAAACCAGTCCTTGTCACGTTCAATTTTGACTCGCAGTTGCTTTTCCGTCACCGAACCCGCAACTCGCAATGATTGACCTTGCGGCCAGTGAACGATCAGTTTGCCTGCTTCGCGAAGTGGCTCGATCTGCAACAGCATGTCCAGCGCATCGTCGGCGAACGAGAATTCTGCGGCGGACAATTTGCCATCGCTGTTGTTTGCAAGTGCCGGACACGCCGCCGTGATTTCCTGAGCCAGCTTCGTCTCGTGTTTCAGATTGCGTTTCGTGGAGACGGATTCACCCAGCAACTCAGCGAAGACATTTTCGCCGCCTTGTCCCGGAGCAAAAAAAGGCCCGCTGTCGCCAAACGGCTGAACAAAGAATTCAGCTCGCAAACCTGCGTGAAACGGCAACAGATGCAGTTGCGGGCGAGCATCCGAATCGATCGCTTTAACGTTCGCCCCTGCTTCGTCCTTGCCGAACGTGATATCGGACTGCACGGACAACAGCGACGACAGTGCCTTCGCCGTCGCCAGCACATCCGCTTCACCACTCTTCGGAACATCCAGTGCGCCTTCAAGGACGCCCGCGAGTTTCATTTGCTCCTTCGTAAACGTGACCACCACCAGCCGCTGAGATCCATCTTTGAGCAGAATCTGATCGTTCTCACCACGCGGTTGCGGATCGAGTTCCAGTTGCAGGCCGGAATCCTTGCGACGAATCACCAACTGCGGACGCCGAGATGTGATTTCCAGAGGCTGAGTACGATTGCCCGGCGTGAACACCAAAGGATGCCCGATGAGTGCCGTCAGAGCCTCGTCATTTTCAAAGTTGTAAACGGTTTCCGTGTACCGGCGGTAGCCCGTGGAAACTTCCGACGCCTCAATACAGTGACACACCGCGCGATCCTGTTCGGTCAGAAACGCATATTCCGATTTCGAAAGAGTTCCGTGGAGTCGCTGCAAAGCGACCGGTCGGCCGCCAGTCCATGAACCTCCGGACAGCTTTTGGATAAACGGTCGTGGAGATGCCCAACTAGTGTTTTTACTAATATGAATCTCCAATTCCCAGATCATGCGTTCGTCGTACAGCGAGCCCGTGGCTGCGGATTTCGAACGCGCCGGATTGCCGTCCACGATCTGACGCAATGAGTCCAGTTTTCGTTTCCACAGCGCGGTCTGCTGAATCCATGACAACATCGGAAACGTGCCAAGTTTTGCGTGACGTTCACCTTGTTGAGTCTGAGTTTCGCCACCATTGGCAACAACGGACGCTCCGTCTGCACACAGTGCGCTCAGCCAGTTCATTCCGAGTTCATCAAAGCGGGCCGCTGCGGCACTCAGCGAACGCGGATATTTGGACTGTTCTGAAGGCAAGAACCATCGATTGAGATGCGCAGCGATCGCCTGAACAATTGGGACACGGAAATCCAGCGCGTCGGAAAGCAAGTGATGGAATTTGGCTTTCGTGGTGGTCGATGGCGAATCTCCATAGTTCTTTGCCGCAGTTATCAGAATTGGAATGGCGCTCCATTCTTCCGGCCATACTTTTGCTCCCGCCGCACACAACGACTTCAATGTCGCGCGTGAGGCTGGGTCGTTCTTTCGCAGGATGAGCAGAACATGCATCAGGCCGATCAAGTCCGGCAACACAACGCCTTTCTTTCCCGTGTGCTTTGCAAGTTGGCGAGTCAGTTCGTTAAACGTTGCTTCGGCAGAATCAAACTCGCCGGTCAGGAAAGCCAGACAACCTTTGGCCACGTGACCAATCGAAGTTTCTGAGCTTGCTACTTTCCTGAGTCCGTCAAGATCTCCACACGCCGCAAGGAGTTTGACCCACCAGTCAGCGACTCGGCCCGACAATGGAGCGTGCAATGCTGCATAGTCACGAAACGCCTGGATCGCCGGGGCTGATGCCGTTCCTTCGACAATTGCCCTGGATGCCTCGTGCATGACATACCCCGCCTGAAGTTCAACGGGAGTTTTGTTGTAGATTTCCTTATTGAATGGATTCAGCAGGCCGAGATCTTTCAACGCCGGAGGGGCGTCTGAGAGATCTGAAGCGGCGGCGTTGAATGCCGCAACATCCCCTCGATAAAAAGCTATCCGCGCGCGACGCCTTGCGGTGTAGAACGGGTCTTGGCGGTAAGCAACCCGCATGTCTCTTTCCAGCCGTTCACTCAGAGGCTCAATGACCGCGTTGATCGTTTCCAAGTCTCCGCTCAGCAACGACTGCTGCGCGATAAAATCCAGACGGTCACGATCGATACCAACGAGCACAAATGATTGGGTGCTGGAACTCACGAGCTTTCGGTCACGAAGAAAACGCAATTCCTCCACGATCATGGCTTGTGTCAATGACCCCCTTTTTGTCGCAGCAGAATCCCACCCACAAGTTTTCAGAATACTCTGCAGCGTACCGACCGCGATTTCAGTCTCACAGACTGCCAAAATTTTCAGAATTTGTTGCCGCAGAGGTGTGAGATTTGGATCTGCCATCAAGCCTTTGTCGCTCATATTTTCTTTCACTTCTTCTTCGTGCGTTTTGCAGGCTTGGCTGATGTGTTTGTGTTTTTCGAGGATAACTTCGTAGTACCGGGCTTCTTTTTGACGCTTGACACCTTCGTGGCGGGTGCTGCTTTCAATAACTTCAGAATCTTACGAATGATGGTCAGCGATTCGCAGTCTTGCCGCCAGGTTTCATGTCGAAATTCCCACGACGCAGTTGTCTTGGTGCACAGCAGCGTCTGTGGTGATCCTTGGCGAATCGTCATCGTTGACAGATCCGCTTTGTATTTCCGGATGTTTGCGTCAACGTGGTTTCGCAGGTCCTGACGGACTCGAAGCGGAAATGTTTGTTCATCGGGCTTTGTAAGAAAATTGTTGACTGACTTGCAGTTCGCACATGTGCATAGCAGCACGGCCTCGCGAACAAAGTCTTCAGGCGTTTGAGGTTCTACGGCTGTTCGTTGTTCCAGCAGCATCTGAAGTGATCTCAGCCAGTTTTCAATGGGCTGCATATTCTTTGGGCGATGCTTCGACAGAAACGACAGCAGTTCGCGAGCGACAGGGATCTGCACGGTGACCGGATCAAACTTCTCCTTAAGCTGCTGAACGAGTTCCATTGTTTTGGCAAGACGAACGTCGTCGTCCAACCCGCACTGGGACTTGATGAGATGCAGCAGCAGATTTAAAGCGTTCACTCTGCTGTCTTCCCAGTGATCGAACTTGATTTGCATGCCCCATGTATGAATACTTTGCAGCATCATATCAGTGAGTTTTTCGCAGATGGCAAGTTTCACCTTATCCTTATCCGGATATTCGCAGAGAGCAAGAAGCAGCGTCGCCTTGCCGTTCAGGCGACGAGGTTCTTGCTGTTCGAATATGGCCGTTAAACCAGTGTCACAAGCAGACCATCCAAATCGTTGGCAAAGGCGAGCGAGTCGCCGCACGTCGGTCAGCAATTGTTCGGTCGGTGCGATTTTTTGCAGAAACCTCTGAACAAGGCGACGCGAGCCAATTCGTGACAATGCCTTCAGCATCAGATTGGCTGCCGAGATACGCTTGTCGCCCACAGTAACGTCGTGGCCCGATCTCCACTTCGAAATAATCGCTACACCGAAACGTCGGCATTCCATGCGATGCTTTAGTTTTTCGTCACCCGACAATCCGGAAATCTGCTCAGCCATCCGGTAGAGTTCAGAGACAGCCGAACCTGTGCCGGCACCGCAGATAACGCGGTAGTGGCTTTCGTTCGGCCAAACTCCGATCACCGCATGACGATACCATCGCTGCAACGTCATGCCCGCATTGCCGGTGTATCCTTCGAATTCCTCTTCTGGCGTTGTCTCTTTGATCGTCTGTTGTGAAACGAATTCTTTTTCGTCGAAAGTGAGAGTGCCGAACTTCGGGCGAGTCCCATCAAGCTGGACCCAGTCACTGGCCGTCAGACTGTCTTCGTGTACTTCAAGCATCGTATGCACACCGTCGCCATCACTTTGGCCGTCGTCTTCATCGTCGTCGTCATAGCGACAGTAGCGATCATAGCCATCGTCGCCGTCGGCCGAACCGCATTCCCAGAGTGTCAACAATCCGATCGTCGCTCGACATCCAGCCTGTTCGGCAGCGCTTGTAATGACCTCAGCCAACGTCCGATCTTCGCCTTTGAGATTCTCGGGCGACAAGCCATCTTTCGAGTATTCATAGGATAGACCAAAAGCCAGTTTCTCCGTCTGTTTGGATGACTTCCATTTCAGCATTAACGCTGTCAGTTGACTGGTCTGTGCTGCAAAATCTGGTGCCTGAAGTTTTTCTTGACTGCGTCCCGAAAGCACGAGATTGTAAACAAGACACAGTCGGTATCCGGATTGCAGCGGCTTCACCTCATGTTCGCAATCTGCATAAAACGCGGCATACTGCACAGCGTATTGCTGCGCTGGGTCATCGAATCGAATGACGCTTTCTGCAGCCGCGTGTCGCACGAGCAGTTCACCGCCAGCATGTTTCGACGGTAGTCCGACAACCAGCGTCGCGACCATGCGATCAACTTTTTCGCCATCCTTGTGTGGCAGAAAGAATCCGCCCTTTTCATAGATCAGCAGCTTGTAAAGCTGTGCGTCGAGGCTCTGCTCTTTCAGCCCCAGGTGTTCTCGAACGGCATCCGTGATACGTTCCACACAGCCTGGCCATTCTGGATTGAGCAACTCAAACTGCCCCGGATCAAGCTCCCAGACTTTACGGACTTTGGTGTCAACAACAGTATCCGTCCCCTTGCCATACGGAGCCTGATGACAGTGAGCGATCAACTCCTTCGCCGCGTTCGCTGTCAGCGGCAGCCCGACAGGTTCCAGCCCTTCGACTTCCAGCCCTGGCAAAACCAGCGGCACACTTCCGTTCGCACAATAATTCCCCGGTCGATCGACCGCAGCAAGCGTTGCCAGAATCTGTTCGTGAAGTGTTTTCATAAGAATGCCCGATTCGAGGGACTGCATTCCGGAATGTAAAAACTGGAATGGGTGCAGCGGGTTGCATTCTGACAAATAGACGGCTGCGTTTCGAGCAGAACTTTGCGTGGTGTGGATTGAGGTGTTATTTCGTTTAACCCGACCCATTGGGGAGGCGACTTTGCAGCTTCAGTTACGATGGCCTCGCCGATGGCTCGGATTAAACGATTCAGGCCACTACGCACGGCATTGATCTCTCCATCCGACCCTGCGTCGGTGGAAGCACGACTGATCGGCTACAGCACAGGAACACGATAAAACCCAACCTCCACTGACCCCGTGTCGGTGGCTGGGCGACTTTGAGCTGTTCATCGCGGCTACACCGACACGGGGTCGGTGGAGCCGTGAGCTGCGCGGATTGATGAGTAACCACATGTCCCAATTGATGATATGCACGCGCCCATTTGATGGTGCCCCACGGCCTACGAGTTGATCCAAACGTTTTTCCCAAATGACCTTACCATTCAAAATCAACATGCATGGGGGTTCGAAACTCTGGTTTGACAGATCAACGATCAGCAAGTGATTCAAGTCAGCGGGATTGAAGGCGGCTTTAAGCCAGGTGAAACCCCAGAACCCGATCAGCAGAACCAGTAGAATTCCCGGCAGACTCACGTGATTGAGAAGCACGCGACGTAAAGAGAACAGATATGTGTTTCTCATAGACAAGGACTCCCGACAACGCAACAGTACTGGACGTGCCGCGTTCTTAACTGCAAAAGCCCGGCAACTTTGAGATGCCGGGCTTTTATGAGTTCCCTGACCAGCAAACTACTCCGCATCCACCACCCTCAGCTTGAACTCATCACTATTCCCCACCAGTTCCGGGGCGTACATGCCTTCGATCGTGGCAGGCAGAGCGGACACGGTGCCGGGGGTTTCGGCGCGCATGCGGTAGCTGATGCTGTGCTGGCCGCGGGCGAGGGAAGTCAGGAAGAAAGAGACGCGGTCGTCGCGGAGTTCACGATAAGCGCGGAGGCCTTCCCAGACGTAGCCGCTGCGCTGGTCGTCGGGTTCGAAGCCGCTGGGTTTGTGGTCTTCCAGCAGCAGGTATTCGTAGTCGTTCTTGCTGTCGATGACCATTTCGACTTCGATCAAATCGCCACTGGTGACGGAACGCAGGTCTTCTACAGGAATGCGTTTGTACTTCGCGACCTGTTGAGTCACCACCTGGCCTCGATCACCTTGCACGCTGACCTGTTTGTCGTCACGTTCCAGACGATAGAACTTGCGCTGGACTTTGACTTCCAGACCGGCGGCGGTGATTTTGTCTTCCTTGGTGAAATTCGTGAGGTAAGCACTGAAGTACACGGGGCCTTTGCCGGTGCGGCGGACTTCGATTTTGTGATTGCCTGAGGTCACGGCATCGCCCTGCAGCAACAGCACGTTATCGAAGCTAAAGAGGTTTTCGCCGTTAATCTTGACCGTCTTCTGCACTTCGCCGTCGATCAGGATTTCCACGGTCATGTCCGGTCGATCTTCGCCAGTGGCTTTGATGTAATCAGCCATGGATTCGACCACCATCGCGGTGTCGCGAGTGCTGTCCCAGTACGTGCCGTGTTTGCGGTTGTTGAGCAGATACTTGACCAATCGCGATGCGATTTCGTCGTTCGGTCGCACTGCGACAAGCAGCTTCAAATAGACGGCCATCGCTTCGTTGTCACTGCCGTACCAGTACCACCAACTGTTTTCCGGAAGCCGGAGCCAGGCCGTCTGGTTTTCGTCGTCCTGTTCGAGGAACTGTTCGATGTTTTTGATGACCATGTCACGGCGGACGGCATCCTGTTGTTTGTGCAGGACAAGTCCAGTGAGTGACAGGCCGTAGACCGACAGGTTGCCGCGATCACGGTACAGGTAATCGGTCATGGCCGGGTCGTTGCCATCGTGTTCCGACAGCACCATCGCGACGAAGGCGTCCATGTTGTCGGCCGACATCTTGTACGTGGATTTGCCGTTGTACTTCGGGTTGTCGCGATGCTTGTCGCCTTCGCGGAGTTTTGTCAATTCGCTGGCCTGATAGACCTTGAGCCAGTCGATGCCGCGCTGAATTACGTCGAGAAGAATCGGCACGTCGTTCTGCTGAGCCACCGTCAGACCGTGTACGACCTGAGCCGTCAAATGCGGCGAAGAATGTTCACCGTAGCCGGAGAACCAGGCCCAGCCACCATCGGTGAGCTGCATTTCGGTGAGCGCCTTCACACCTTCCGCGATGATTCGATTCATTTCGACGTCGTCAAAGACCGGATTAAAGTCTTTCGATTTACCTAGCATGAGTTTCGCGTCTTCGTCAATATGTTCCTGAATCCATGTCGCGAGCGTGCTGCTTCCCTGGCCAAAGCCGGCGGGTAGTTCACGAATATCGCGCGTTTGTGCCTGCGGCTGTTCGCCCCAATGCTTCGGGTAAACGCCGCGATAGGTCTGCTGAGCGTCCAGGTTCGTTCGCTGTTTCTTAACGTCGGCAAGATTCACGTCCATCTTCTGCAGTGTGCGCTGAGTCAGCACGGCAGGCAGAAAGCGATTGAGTGTCTGTTCGGTGCAACCGTAGGGATATTGCAGCAGGTAGGGCAGTGTATCGACCATCGCGCCAGCCAGACTTGGGCTGTAACGAATTTCCAAACGCGACTGCGCTGGAATGCGTTCGTCGGGAACGCGCACTTCGATCACGGCTTTTTCGCCATTCGGGCGAATGACACCGGTGAAGCTTTCGGTCTTGAGCATCCCATGCACCTGCACGGGGACTTTCACTTCGACGGCGTCTGATTCTTCATCGGTCAGCGCCTTCATGCGAATCGTCGTGACGCCGGACGCAACGACATCAACCGTCCAGTTGATGCGAGCTTCGCCTTTGGCGGCGATGGTGACGGTTTGAGTGGCTTCGTCGAGCAACTTGAGATGGCCGCCTTCATTTTCGATCACAACCTTGACGGATTTTTCACTCGCCAAATAGTTGTGAACCACGGCAGACAGCACAATCTGATCGCGTTCGGTGAAGAAACGCGGCGTTTGAGGCCGGATGATCAGATCTTTGCTGCTGATAATGTCGGAAGTGCCTGAGCCGACTCGCGTACCGTCGCCCATGGTCCATGCTTTGATTTTCCATGTCGTCAGGTTGTCGGGAATCGTAAACTTCACTTCGACGATACCGCTTTCGTCGGCAGTTGACGACGCGACCCAGTAGGCCGTGTCAGCGAAATTGGAACGCAGTGTTGGAGCAACATCAGCACCCCTGCCCCCGCCAGGACCTTCAGGCGCTGCCGCATTTTTTGCCATGAACCCAAGAGCTGCCATTGGCGCAGCCCCATCCATTTCCATCGCCGCAGCGGGCGCTGCCATGCTTTCCATGATCATGCCTCGGGGCGTGTGTCGGCCGCGAAAACCACCGCCCATTGCACCAAATTGTAAACCGCCACCGCCCATCGATGGATCATTCCCGAACAGCATCTGCATCGTGACTTCGTTGTCGCGATACACCGCTGCGGAACCTCGCTGCAGCGTCGAAAAGATACTGGCATGATGTTGACGACGCACGTTCCAGAAGAAGCTACGGATTTCCGGGATGTTGCTCGCCGCGATGTATTCGAGACTTGCGTCATAGACCGACAGAACTGTGTTGCCAACGAACGGCTTGCCTTCCAGATCCGTCAGCTTCAGCTTCACAGTCGCTTCTTCACCCGGACGATAACGTTCGGCAGACGGAATCACTTCAACATTTGCGATCCGCTGTTCGGGAGGCACCACGATCTCCCGCATCTCGCTGTGGACTTTTCCGTCTGCGATGGTGACCGCTTCGACAAAAATATTCGGCATATCGGTGCGTTCAATCGCGATCTCATGGACTGTACTCTTGCCTTTCATCCGCAGCACAATCGGTTTAGAGCACAGACCGTTCATAGGTCGCACGAACAGCAAGACCGTGCTGTCGGCCTTGTTGGTATTGATCTGCAACTGGACTTTTTCGCCCGGCTGGTATTCCTGTTTTTCGGTGATCAGTTCCAAATCGTTGAAGCGATAATCGCCGCCGTTGTCCGCCGGGCCGCGCACGAACAGCACGTAGCCGCCTTCCATTTCGTGGCCTTCGCTATCCGTGACCTTCACGCTGACGCGGAATTGACCAGCGACAGGGACTGTCATTTTCAGAGTCCCTGAGCCGTCCTCTTTTGTCGCGACGTCCCACGACTGCACTTCCTGTTCGACTGGCTTGTCGCCCTCGTACTTCACGGAGAACAAAGTCAGCTTGCCGCTGCCTTTGACCGGCTTGTCGTCCGGTGTGCGAGCCTGAAAGCCCACGTTGACCGTATCGCCGGTTTGGTAGTGGCCTCGATCGGTCCATGTGAAGACCTTGAACGGATCGCGTGCCACCAGTACGCTGCCGTTGCCAATAATCGTACGTCGCGACTTATCGACAACTTCGGCAGTGATGTTGTAGTTGTGATCGCTGTCACTGTGGCTGGCCAGCGCGGTCGCCGTATCGATATCGACAAGGAACGTGCCGTCTTCGCCAATTGCCGCATCGCCTTCGACGACGACTTCCGGCGGATCGGGACTCCAGTTCCACCATGGACGAATCGGAGCCATACAGCCCCATGTTCGGAAGCCTGGATACCAATTGTATTCCGGAGCGAACCACCAGTAGCCCGGTGAATAGAGCCAGTCCCATCGCGCAACTGGATACCAGCGGCTGTCCTTCTTTGTGCGTTCGACTTTGTAATGCACTTTCGCTTCGGTCACGGGGGCTCCGAAGTAGTACTTCGCAACAATCTTTGCCTGGATCTTTTCACCCAGCTTCACCGGCTTTTCGGGAGCCTCGACCTTCACTTCGTATTCCGGCTTGCGATATTCTTCGACGACAAAGCTGCTCGTCCCAAAACATGCTCGTTGGTTTGGATCGCCTTCCTTTGGTTCACACAGTCGTAACTGGAAGCTGCCGAGCGTCGCGTCAGCGGGAATCACGTATTCACCGTCAACGCCACTCCAGCGATCGGATTTCAGTTTGACTTCCTGAACGACGTCGCCTTTCGGGTTGCGGACTTCGACGAGCAGATCTTTGTCGGCAAAATTCACTTCATCTCCGCTGAATCGAGGCTGGCGAAGCCACATGCGATATTTCACCGTGTGGCCGGGGCGGTACACTGGCCGATCAGTGATGGCGTAAACCTTGATTGGGCTGTAATCCAGCGGCTGAAGTTGTTCGGGATTCCAGACACCCATGAAGCCATCAAAAGCCAGCCGTCCGTCTTTTGTGCGAGCGATCACGATCCATTGATTGTTTGGAATCAGGTCTTTGGCGTTTGGAGTACACAAACCATCCGCGTCCGTCCGGTCAGCGAATCGACTGGTAAAGATCTGGTACTGCTGACGCTGCTGATATTCCTGACGCCAGCCAAAGAACTCCAGATCGGCTCGATCCACCGGAGACCCGGAAACAGCATCGGCCACATAGTACATCGTGCCGTCTTCAACTCGCTTGCGACTGATAGCAGTATCCGCGACCCACAGCACGATGCGTGATTCATTTCCATCGGCCATCTTTGCCGTGACCCAATATGCACCGGCTTTCTGCAACGGAGTTGTCACGGTCTGCATTGCGTCGAAGTGATTTTCCGGTGCATTAAGATCGAGTTCCCAGTTCGCGACGGGCTTTTCAAGATATCTGTCCCCGTCGTTATGGATCAGCATCCAGCCGATGTTGGCGATCTGGATTTTTTCGTGCTCGACTTGCTTCGGCTTGCTTTCGATGTATTTGCGAACGTCGGTGAGTAGATCGTCGATTCGAATCGGTCGAGCTTCAAACGTCGCTTTGCTGCCGTTTCGGAACCGAATGTCAAGCGTCGCCCCTTTGCCGGCAGGCTGCATTGATGTACTTTCAATCTGCAGCCAATTCTTCACAATCTGATCAATTTGCGCCTGCACATTCTTTTTGTCATCGCCAGCACTCGCCAGTTTCAGCACTTCGCGAAGCAGTTCTGCGGCCAGTGGATACTGATGCCGATTCATGCGTTCGTTGATCAGAGATTCCAGAGCCTGACGTTTTTCACTGCCCCCGCGTTCAATTATGGCTTTCAGGATCACAATGGGATTGAACTCATCTGGCAGAGCGAAACGCTTCACGCCGGTCGTCAGCTTGGCAATTGTCTCCGTATCGGAAAGTTTATGAGCCGCCCAGATGTCTGAGCTTTTCGGTGTCGCATCATCGCCGCTCTCTTCATTCTTTGCCTCAACCACAGGCGGTCCGCCAATCGCTGCTGCACCAACACCAAACTGTGATTGCAGAAAACCGGCCCAGTTTAGTTCTGTGGCACTCCGCCGATCGGGAGCAAACTGCATCACCTGAGCCATCGCCCATCGCCAGCGTTCGCCGTCCGACTTCGCAGTGTTCCACGATTCTGGCTTGTGATGGAAGACCGGGTTACCATCCGCATCAACCGGAGCCCCTTTGCTCGGCCCGCCCCAGCCGCCGCGCCCGTACCCGTATCTTCCGCCTTCAGACACGACTGCGTCTGGCAATGTCTCAAGGTCGGTCAAATCCTGCAGCTTCCATGCCTCACCATGCCGCGCGCTGCTGATCTGATCGCCAATCCGCTGCCACAAATCCGCCCGTTCAGCATTGGTGGCCTTTTCATCCTTGTCAGCCAACGCAATCGCCTGCAGCAGCAATTGCAGTGATCGCACGCGATCTCGTTCGGCGCTGCTGGCCCATTGCCCGCCGCCTCGGTGGCCACCGCGTTCGAACTTCCCCGCAATCAGAAATCCACCCGATTCGATTTCGCCTGCGTACACCTGTGCCGCCCGCGCCAGCAATCGAAAATCGGCCTTGTGGTGTTCTATTGTGGTTTCCAGCAATTCATCCGCTTCATGGACTAACCCCAAATTGTTCAGACACTGAATTGCCATTCCCAGATCGTTCGGCAAGTCTTTGTCTGTGTTTTCAGCGTCCAGTGCCAATTCACGATACAGCTTCATGGCGTCCGCGTAGTTGTTTTCGTCGTACAACTTTTTCGCTGTATTTCTTTTTTGAGCCGGTGGTTCCATCGTATTTGTCGCCATTAATCCCGTTGAACTCAAAACCACCACCACCGCCAGGCATACCATCGCTTTGTACATGACCAGAACCCTTCCAGGAAAACACGTCACCGCTCCGTTGCACGGAAGCTACCGCATATTCTCTCAAACAACCAGACAAGTCGGTACGTCTGACGTTCGGATGGCGGCCGAAGTTCCCGCGAAACTTTTGATGCGGGAAGATCGAGTCACGACATGTGCCGATCTGGCGCGTGGTGGGCTGTGTTTTTCGGGCAAAATGGGTTTGTAAGAAATCTGTCAGAGTCCGACAGACTCAACAGATTCCGGACCTTGATCGAAGTGACAAAGTCTGTCGTTGCATTTCGGCGAGCGGCAGGGCGTGAGCCCTCCGATGAAACGGAAACACCTGGCACTAATCGGAGGGCTCACGCCCTGCCGCTCGCCTGTGTTCCGAGTCTTCAATTTCAAGATACCCGATCGCGTGAAGATTCGGCTTGTACTTCTGTCACGCGGACCACGTGATGAGATTCCCTTCAACTGTTCTCGGCGTGACCCAAACCGAATGGATCTTCGAATTCAGCACCGTCTTCAGTTCCGATTCAGCTTGAGAGTGACCGTTTGTTTTTCTCCGGCTTTGCATTCAATCGTCACTGCGTCCTTAAAGCTCATTGGCTGATAGCCAACCGGAGTGTATACCTTACAAAGCCCGATCGCGTGAGTCCCCGGCCTGAAGTACGTCTCGATTCTTCCGTCGCCGTCGGTCGATTTAGACCCCTGATGGACGACATTGGGTTGTTCGAAACTGCGCCATTCGTGGGACTTCTTCCCCTGCTCATCTGGCAGAATCGTCCAAAGATCCGCCCCAGCAACTGGCTCGCCACTCGTTGCATCGACAGCCAGCACCTCGACTTCGGCCGCAAGTTCCAATTGGATTTGAAACACGTTTTCCTTATCTCGTTCCACGGTCATCTGCAACGAATCATCGTCCACGAAGACATAAGGTGTCTTGTACTCCGGAAGCACTACAAATTTGCAGTCTCCTGGTGGCAGCTTGAGCGTGATCTGACCAGCATCATCCGTGCTGCCATGGCTGCTTCCGTCACCGTCCCATGAACCACCGTGAACCCAAACGTGGGGTGCGGGCTTTAACGTGTCGGCAAACGTAACAGTAACCTTCACAGCTTGTATTCGAGGGAAGATCAGTTCCTGGCCATCGCTATAAAGAACTTCATACTCGCTCGTGTAATTTTCGCCAGTTGTCACGTAAATCATTCGTTCAGCAGAGCCTTCGGGCGCAACCTGGATGCGAAATTCACAGTCGCATGGCATGGCCGCAAACTCAAACCAGCCATCCGCATCCGTTGTTCTCTTTACAAGGTCATCCGGCATGAGACTGGATTCATATAGCATTCGAAACCCCATTCCGTTCACAACCATATTTCCACCGATCAGCTCTCGTGCGACCCCGGGAATCGGGTCGGCGTTCCAAAGGCGAACGCGAGAATTTGCCAGCGGTATGCCTTCATCATCTACAACCCGGAGCCGAACTCTTTTTGGAGCGTCGAAGGCCAGATCCATTTTGATCTGGTCATTTCGAAAAAATCCTGACGGTGAATCCAGTACGGGATAACCTGAATCACGCTGCGGCCGAGCAGGATTGTCATCAATCCCAACGCTACTAAAGGGTGGACTGTCAGGATAGACCGATTTGGAACTCCGCCACGTAAAACCGAGCGATTCATCTGTCGCAAATACCTCAAAGGCACCAAACACATCGCGTGGTGCCTCATATCGTTTTTCCGTGACGATCGGGAGTGCAATGTCCTTGAAATGATAATTACCATCGGCGTCTGAAAACGTATCCGCAAGTTTCCGGAATGCGCCCGAGGAGGAGGACACGACATAGACGCGGGCACCTGGCAGAGGATCGCCATTGTCATCAAACACAGTTCCTGAAATGGAAATCGGTTCGGTGCGTTCGCTGGTCTCAGTGTCAGCGGAGCCTGGTGCAGTCTGCCTTGCCTGATTGGAATCGTCAGCATCTGCTTTTTTCTCGTCTACATTCGCGGGTTGAGATGACACCGCGAAAAGCGTGGTTGCTGATGAACCGACGTGCGAAGTGTCGCCCAGTTGGAGCATCGCGACGGTCGGAATTGTGCAAAGTGCGATGAAGCCGAACAGGACCGCCAGCAAGCCCAGTCGAGTCAACTGAAACTTTGGAGTTGGACGCAGCCAAATCAGTCGGCTGATACGATGTTCCAGCAGCGACATGCTGCGGCCGGTTGCTGTCAGGGCGGCGGCGTTTTGATGTCGCGGAATCGCACACAACTCCGCCATCCGCAGCAACGCGCCTGCATAGTTCATCGCTTCATGCCCCGAGCGAACGACAAGATCGTCGCAGCAGACTTCACGTTCGGCACTCAGGCGGCGGCTGAGGAACCAGACCACGGGATGAAAGAACAAAAGTGATTCGATCAACCGCTGCAACAGGTTCATCCAGAGGTCGTAGCGGCGGATGTGAGCGAACTCATGGCTGATGATGGCGGCGAATTCTTCGACGGTGAGTCCCGTAACGATGCTGGCAGGCAACAGCACGATCGGGCGCAACACGCCGATCACCGTTGGCACGGCGACTCGTTCACAATACGCAACAACGGGAACCAGTCGCAGTCCGATGCGTTGTGCCTGATCGCGGACGAGTGATAGCAGAGCCGAATCGGCCAGCGGGACCGAGGTCGCTCGCAAGCGATGGCCACCCCACAACGCAACGCTCAACCGTAGTAGAAAGCAGACGACGCCGATCAGGTAGGCCACCATAGCCCACATTGCGATCATACGATACCAGTCAGCATTCACGTCGAAAGGCGTGACTTCGGCGATTGTCGGCGAATTCACTACTCGCGCGGCAACTGCGCCACTTGTTGACGGCACCGTCTCCCGCGACACGGGCGGCTGTGTGATTGAAACTGCTGGCGTGAATACGGGATACGGGACGTCCGCAGGGAGTACACCTCCCGTGCTGAACTCGAAAGCGACCGCAGGATCGATTTCAACGCCACGATTGCCCAGTAGACTTTCCGGCACCGTCACCAGCGAAAACGTTACGGCGACGCAAACAGGACACGCCAGCATCGCAATTGCGTGCAGCCAATAACGCAACGATGCCTCGCAGCTCTTGAGCAGGAGAGAAACGGCTGTCGCCATAAGTCCAATCACACAACCCTGCCACAAAAAATGCAGCAACGTGATCATCCAGCGAAGCGACATTTCGGAGTTGAGAAGAAACAACGCATCGACGATCGAATCACTCATTGCTCTTCTCCTTCAGCTTCTGATTGAACGCCTTGCGAAGACTCTTCAATGCCTCGTCATCAAGTTCCGTCACATCGAACAGACTGAGCATCACCGCTTCCGCTGACCCATCAAACACGCGGTTAACGATGTCTCCCAGCATCCCGCGACTCACCTGCTGATCGCTGACGAGCGGTTCGAAGCGAAATGCTTTGCTCTCAACCGGATCCAGCTGGTTCAACTGCTGCTTATCAACCATTTTCTGCAACGTCGTAATCACCGACGTATGAGCCAAATCACGGCCAACGATGGCCAGTGCATCACGAATCTGCCGCGCTGTCTGCGGAGCCTGCTCCCAAAGAATCTTGAGAATCAGCAGTTCCAGTTCCGTCGGATATTCCGACGTGGATCGCGCCATGCGACTTGCCCTTTCGTTCCAGCAGCGGCAGAATTTCTATTCGAATAGATTTTTGCGATGCGATTGCGTTGCGTCAAGAGGCATTTCTATAGAAATAGAAAATATAGGCGAGCGGCAGGGCGTGAGCCCTCCGATTACTGCCAGGTGTTTCCGTTTCATCGGAGGGCTCACGCCCTGCCGCTCGCCTGTCTTCCGAGAACGACGGTTTTTATTCGTCCTGCAGCCGATAAAGATGCTCGCCGGCTTTGCGAACCAGAAGCACGCCTTCGTCTTCCCGATTCGCAAATGATTCGACATCGATCGACGCGGGGTCACGGTAGCCAAGATTGATGCGTTCGCAAACCTCACGAGGGATTTGTGAGGCCACTGTGACCAGTACGCGAGGTCGCTCAACACCATCTTCAAACGTTCCTGCTCCGCGCACATGAGTTGAATGCGCCAGCACGCCCCACGGAATCTCTTTGAATTTCTCCCATTGCTTCGTGAAGTAATCGCGAACGTGATAGCCAACTTTTTCAATATTCGCGCCGTGTGTGACGGAAATCTCTTTCATGTGCGGTGCGTAAATAATCAATTCTCCACCGTCCGCTACAACGGGCTCCAGCTTGTACATGCACTTGCCTGCCACCCAGATCTCGTCGTACATCGGTGGAGCACATGACAGAACCGTGTGATAAGGTTTTGCATGTCGCTTGATATGCACGCGACCAGACAACTCTGCCGCGCCGCGCCAGGCCTCTTCCGGCGTTCCGTAGAACATCCCATATGGCGTTGAATCTGTGGACACGACGAACGCAAGACAGCGGCGTTCCAGCGGCATCAACTTTGCCGCTCGATCAACCACGCGGCGAACCGGAGTGTTCTGGATTCCGATGATGCCCACATTGGTAATCAACGCACCAAGCCAATGGAAGAAGTTGAGCAGATCGGGACCTGAGATCCCCGGAAAGAAATACTTGTTGCCTCCACTGAAGCCGACAACTTCATGAGGAAACACCGGGCCAACGACGAGTGCCACATCATAATCATGAATGCGGCGATTGATCTGTACCGGGACCTCCATCGACAGCACACCGTCTGAGATTTCACGGGTTTCTGCTTCGCTCAGCGTTCCGATCGTAGAAAGTTGCGATGGATCATCCCATGCGTGATTGAACAGTCCAACGTCGGCACAAGGATCGTTCGCGGCGATCCCCAGCATGGAGCGGATTTTCTCCTGCGGCATTGGCGGATGCGTGCCCAGCGCCACCAGGACATCCAGCGATTTGGTCACTGGTCGCAACAGACTGCGAAGTGCCGGAAACAGAACCGGTAACGGAGCGGTTCTGGTATTGTCGGGCACAATCATCAGCACTCGCTTGCCGCGATAGTCTTCGAGCGGAACGTGCTGGTGGATCCAGTTCCGCATTTCGTCGGCGTTGAGCGTTTTTAAGTCCTGGGTCATCGTTGTTTCTTTGTCAAATCTATTTCTTAACGGGTACGTTCTCGGCGGCGACAGCAGCACGATCTGCAAGCACTAGAGCCATGCCGTACATCAGGCAGATCTGTTCCAGCGCTGGCAGGCGTTGTGCGTCAAGCCATTTCCTGACGGGCGCTTCCAGGTTTCTGTTCACAAAATTCCGCCCCGCGATTAAATAGGCTTCTTCGCGCCAGACGCTGTTAGGAAGAGCTCCGATGGCCGTCAGCACGTAATCGGGATCTTTCGCACTGCGGGCCATGCTGGCGACTAATTCGTTGACATACGCTTGTCGCAGCCCCGGCAATTCGTTGCCGCAGCCGTTTTCAAGAGCCTTCAGTCCTTCGCCCAACTGCTTGTCGCGAGTTGCCCACGCCGTTGCCAGCACCGGAGCGATTCTTGCAACCAATGCGGCATGACCTGCTTCGATTCGGTTCATCGCCAGGGCCGGGTTCGGCTGCATGATTTCCGGTAGTGTTTGCTTTGACTGCAATGTGGAGGCTGCCATCAGTCCGGTGAGGTCGTCCAGCATAATCTCATCGGCCCAGCCAGTCGCTGGATCATTCAACGCGGTCTGAACGATCGTCGCCCCACCGGCCCGGATAATCCGAGACAACAACTGGATAGCACGCAGACGCCGATCTTCCGTTATGACATACAAACCGGACTGATTTCCTTCACTGATCAGATGCCGACGATATTCTTTGAACGTTTTGTCAATCTGACTGGAATTCGTGGTCTTCAGATCGTTGGCGATTCGTTTCCGGGCGGCCGACTCATTGAGTGACACCTCCAAAGCCAGCACACGGATTTCTCGTGTGGGTGGTGCGGCGGCGTTGAGTTCCGTGCGAAGTCGGATCATCAATGCCTGCGCCTTTTCTGTTTCTCCGCAGAGGACTGCAGCACGTACCACATCTGCAACGGCGACAGCCCGCATTAATTCCTCCTCGCGCTCGGAGCTGTACTTTTCCGCAATCTGCTGAGTGGTCGGCAGCGTTACGGGTACCGGTGCCGACAGTTTCTCTATCGCGGCAATTGCTGCTTCCAACGCCGTTTTGTCCTGCGAGGCGGCAGCGACAGCCGCAAGGACGTGCACGGCGAGGACGGGACGACCTTCCGGGATTGCGGCTGTAATCTGCTGCATGACGGACGAAGGTGCTTTTGTGGCTCCTGCGATGGTCGCAATTTCCGTCAAGGACGCAGAAACAGCACTGGGATTCTTACTTGCCAGGCTCCAGGAAATCGCTTCCGTCCAGCGTTGATGCAGCGCGAGATCGCAGGCCACGGTCGTATGCAACGGTTCAGACCAGACCATGATGTCAGTTGCCGATGGAACGGGAGTCACGTTTTCTCGACTGTGATCGGCAATCCAGAACCATGCCACACTGGCCATCATGTCACGATTCGCGGTGATCGAAGTATCGACGCGGCGAGATTCGACCAGCGCTTGTGCTTCGGCCATTTTCCCTTCCGCAGCCAGCACGGAGGCCAGCGAAAGCGCCGCTTCGGTGCCAGCGCGGCTGGTTTTCGGGATTGCGTCACGTTCGGCCAGAGCCAAATTCAGCGATTCCTTTGCGGCATCCTTTTTGCCAGCCGCCATGCGTTGCCAGTATTGCGTCACATGCGGTTCGATCCGATAGAACGATTTGGACCGATCCACAGCAATCAGTTGTTTCAATTCCTGCGCCGCAAGTGTTGCTTCATTCGTCTGCAGATACAGATCTGCTGTCATCCGACGTGCCCAGGCTTTGTCGCGAAGATTCGGCTGCCGCGCCAGCACAATCATCTGCTTCGCCAGTGCTTTCACTTCGGCCATGGGACTCGGAACATCGGCCGCCGCTTTGATTACCTCTTCAGCTTCGGTGGCCAGTCGCAATTCCTTTTCTTCGAGCGTTTCCAGATCCTGGTCATGCGGGATGTTGACCGGTGTCTTCAGACTCGACTCATCCGGCCGTTTATTGAGAACTATCAAAAGGCCAGCGGTGAGTGCCAGCAGTACACCGCCCACAATGGCGTAGATGACAACGGGATTTCGTTTTGTCGGCTGCGATGTGGATGCCACTTTTCTCGCAGACTTTGAATCATCGGACAATCGTGTCGGTTTTCGTTCAGCCGTTTTTTCTCCGGATTCTGTCGCCTTGAAGACAGGCATCATGCACTTTTCACTGACGCAGCGAACATTTTTTCCGATAGCAGATTTGGGCACAAACCCGAAGGTTTCGCACATCGGACACGTGACTTTGTGCAGACGTGTCTTGTCTGGTTTCTCCGTCGCCTGAATCGCGGATTGTGCTGCCGACGAATTTCCGATCCCGAAAGGATCGTCTTCATCCACTTTTGTTTTCGACCCGGAACTTCCACGCACGGGAGACGCTGGCGATGGGCTTGCCGCCTTTGCCGCTGCAGGAGACGCCGATGGTGAAGCGGGTTTTTGCACCGAGGGAATCGCGACTGGCCTGGCACCGGGCCTGTTCCTTGCGGGACCTGCATGGGGTTTCGGCGTATTCTTTGCTCCCCGCGAACCATCCATTGCCGCACCGCAGAATGGACAATCGACAGCGTCATCTTCAAGTACCGATTGGCCGCAGGATGGGCAGGTTGGGAGTGACATAGGATTCGAAGTCAGGTTGATTCAGAGTGTTGAAATGTCATATCACGTCACGGTGATATCGCAAGTCGGCCAGTCAAGGCTGTAAGTCTAATACACATCCACCTCATCCGCGAGCGATTCGGATCTGAAGTGACTGTCGTTCTGACGTCACACAACAAACCCAAGTTCCGCATTTTCTGAGTCCGCCGGACTATTTGGGCTGCATTTGTGACCACGCGTGAACGCGAATCGGCGCGAATAAGAGTATCCTCGACACTAAACATTCGAATAAGATTCAAGTACAAATATCGCCCGTGGTCCGTCAGTCGTGCTTTGCTGGATCGGGCAGGCGAGGCTGGACCGAGATTCGCGAGGGAAGCCCTGAGGTTTTGAACTGACGCTCTCCAACCCCGGCCACCCAATCTATTCGAGCCAGACAAGACAGCAAATTGAATTCAACGGTCGCTTTGTGAGTAAAAATCCGGGAGATCAATATGAATCAGACGTGCCTTCGTCGGGCTATGATGGCGGAATTTCTTGGCACGTTTCTGCTGATCTTCTTTGGCTGCGGAGCGGTCCATGCGGCTGTCCTGACAGGCGCACAAAGTGGATTGTGGCAAGTGGCGATTGTCTGGGGGGTGGCCATCATGCTGGCGATCTATGCGATCGGAGCTGTGAGCGGTGCACACATCAATCCGGCTGTTACAGTCGCCAGTGCAGTCTGGCGACAGTTCCCGGTCACTCGCGTTGTTCCTTATATCGTCGCACAACTGGCAGGCGCATTTCTGGCTGCGGCTGTTCTGTTTGTTCTGTTCGAACCACACATCGCGGCGAAGGAAGCCTCCAAAGGTGTTGTACGCGGACAACCGGGCAGTGAAATGACGGCCATGTGCTACGGAGAATACTATCCGGCACCAGGCTCGCTCGGCGACGGTGACGAACCTTATTCGGCGGAAGCTCACGCCAAACTTAAGTCACGCATGTCGCAGAGCCGCGCGTTCCTGGCAGAAGTTCTGGGGACAATGATTCTGGCTTTTGTCATTTTTGCTGTGACGGATGAACGCAATCCGGGCTCACCCATCAATCGGATGGCACCCGTGTTTATTGGACTAACGGTGAGCGCACTCATTTCCGTGATTGCCCCGTTGACGCAGGCCTGTTTCAATCCGGCGCGGGATTTTGGGCCTCGAGTATTTGCGTTTTTCGCAGGCTGGGGCGAGATAGCTCTGCCCGGATTCAGCGACCTCGGATGGCTGACGGTTTATATTATCGCTCCAATCGTCGGAGCTGTGCTGGGCGGTGGTTTGTATGACTTCGCGATTCGACCCGCATATTCAGAAGCGGTGAGCGGTGGGAGTTAGCGTCGTTCACTCAACGCAACAAACGCAATCAGCGGCGTGACAAAGAACCCGAACACTCCCGCGAAGATCGCTTTAATCGTGATAAAGCGAACAGTTTCAATTGCATCATCCGCAAGCAGTGCATACAGACCGCACACCGGACCTGCGAAAAGCACGATTCCGATGAATCCGAACTGAGCCGCCCGCAGTGCAAGTCGGTTGTTGATCAAACGTATCCATTGTGGCGCAGCGTTCGGGGAGACTCGATTTACGACACCCTTTTCGACATGCCTTCGCACAATCGGCGTTGCGATCAGGCACGTGATGAACGGCAGAAAGAAACACGTTCCGATGGAATCTGCGACCGCCCCTTTGTCCATCGCCCAGGTAGACACGAATTCCTGTCCTCGGAATGCCAGCACGCCTAGTGCGATATTGACAACAACATTGATAAAGAACGGAATGACGGCCTGTCCGATGAACAGGTATCGAAACACGCCTGGCGGCCAGTGTTCGAACATGTGTTACTCCTGCTTCAACTGCCTGCGGCGCTGGGCGGATGTTTCCAGCAAAGACTCCAGGGTCGTCGAATCGCCGGCGAGGATCGCTTCGCGAATTTCTTTCAGCGATCGCTCGGCCGCGATGATCGATGCCGCGCAGTGAGTGGCATTTCCCAACAGGATCGACGTCCAGAGACTCGCGGAACCGGCAGCGATTCGCGTCGTGTCGCGATATCCTGTCCCTGTGAACGGCAGGAATTCCTGCGGCACACAGCCGCTCATAGCGGCTGCCATAACATGCGGAAGATGACTGGTCAGGGCGAGGATTCGATCGTGTTCATCGGCGGACATCTGCTGCACTCGAGAACCGATGGCATTCCAGAACGCAACAATGCGGTCCGTATTGGCTTTTGGAGATTCCATCGGAGTGACAACACACAGACGCTCATCAAAAAGATCGGCGTCAGCATTCTCAAATCCCGTGTGCTCACCGCCGGCAATCGGATGTGATCCAACAAAACATCCGCGAGCATCACCATTCAGGGCGTCGTAAATGCTGGCCTTCACACTTCCCGCATCTGTCACGATCTCGCATCCAGCCTGCGCGAGTTGCCTGACGGACTGGGCAATTTGATCCACAGGAAGGCAGACTATTCCCAGGCTGCCTTTCGGGATTGAAGCAGGAGTGATTTCGGTGGACCAATCCGTCAACAGTCCGGTTTTGGTTGCCCGTTTCAAACGCTCTGGATCTCGACCGATGCCAATGACGTTGCATTCGGGAAATCGCTTCCGCACGGCGGCCGCAATTGAGCCGCCAATCAGCCCAACGCCGACAATGATGATATTCCGCTCTTGAAAGTTACCAACCTCGATTTGCATGGTGACGGATGATAGAGCCGATCCGACAGGACCGCAAACTGAACGGCATCGGCCATCTACCCAATCATCGCCCGTAATCCTTCGACGGCGGGATTCCACCTCGGATCCATGTGCAGCACGTAGTCCGCGGCGGTCAGATTCAATCCCGTGCCGCCCGCTTTCAGACTGATCAGAAACGCGTCACTTGCCGGGGTTCGTCAAGATCTCCACACACCGCCAGCACATGCAGAATTCTTTGCAGACGCCGCGAGACGATGTCGTTCTCGGATTCTGACATAATCCGCCGTGTAGGAAATCGACTGAGAAACCGTGGTTGCATGGATGCCAGATTCTGGACGGCCATACCGCTTCCGCCTAAAATGCCCGGCTTTCGCCGCCAGACTTTTCGAAGAAACACAAGGTTGCCATGAAGCCTATTGTTCAGATTTCGCTCGATCTTACCAACATCAAAGAAGCGCTGGAAACGGCGCACATGGCTATGCGAGCCGGCGTGGATTGGCTCGAAGCAGGCACGCCGTTGATCCTGGCCGAAGGATTGCACGGCGTCCGAGCACTCCGCAAAGAATTTCCTGGCGTTCCGATCGTTGCCGATCTTAAAACAATGGACGGCGGATATCTGGAAGCCGAAATGATGGCCGGTGCCGGCGCAACACACGTCGTTGTGATGGCTCGCGCTCACGAAGAAACCATTCGCTGTGTCGTCAAAGCAGGACATGATCATGGCGTCAAAGTGATGGGCGACAACATGGTCTGTCCCGATATGGTGGCCGGGGCAAAGTGGCTTGAAGATCTTGGCTGCGATTACGTGATACACCACATTGGTTACGACGAACGACGGGGTATCGCAGCTCGCGGCAATCGAATGCCCAGCCCGCTCGATCAGCTTCGCGAAGTCTGCCAGGCCGTCAGGATTCCCGTGCAGGCGGTTGGTGGACTCAGTCTGGAACAGGCAATCCAGTGCCCTGCCTACGGAGCACCACTCGTGGTTCTCGGTGCGCCGCTGACGATTGACGCAGATTCCTTCAAGACTGCCGATGGTGACCTGGAATCCTCGCTGCGTTTGATTTGTGATGCCGTTCATTCTCAGTCGATTGGCCCGAAGAGTTAGCAAACGATTTCCTGTTACAATCAGTTCCGCGTTCCTCTCAAGGTCTTTGTTCAAAGAAATACGAATATGAAAACAGCCGCTGTCGTTAACTACGCACGAGAAAAAGGTTGTGTCGAAATCCGTGAGATTGAGCGGCCCGAGATTGGCCCTGAAGACGTCCTGCTGGAAGTTGCCAACGTGGGTGTCTGCGGAAGCGATTTGCATCAATGGACCGCCGATCATTCTTGGCCGGTGAACTATCCGGTTGTTCTCGGACACGAGTTCGGCGGGCGAATTCTGGAGATCGGCAAGGATGTTGTTGGCTGGAAAGAGGGTGATCGCGTCGTCAGCGAAACGGCTGCGATTATTGACGAGCGCAATCCTATGTCGCGCCGAGGTCTTTACAACCTGGATCCGACGCGAAAGGGTTTTGGTTATGGTGTCAACGGAGCGATGACAAAGTACGTCAAAGTCCCGTCGCGGATTCTCCACAATGTTCCTGACGCATTGCCGTTTGAACATGCATGTCTGACAGAACCTTGTTGTGTGGCTTACAATGCGGTTGTCAGAAACGCGCGGATTGAACCAGGTGACCGGATTGTCGTGCTGGGGCCAGGCACCATCGGAATCCTCTGTGCCGCGATGGCACGGTTGTGCGGTGCTGAAGTCGCACTGGTGGGTCTGGAAGCGGATCGCCATCGACTGGAAATTGCCAAACAGTACGGCTGTGAAGGAATTATCGGGGACGCAAAACCGTGGGCGCTGCAACGGGATGGTCTCGGTTGCGACGGCGTCATTGATGCGGCAGGAGCCAGTATTACTCTCAAGGTCGCCATCGACATCGTGCGTCCGGCAGGCTGGATTTCCAAAGTCGGCTGGGGGCCTCAACCACTGGGTTTCAACATCGATCCGCTCGTACAAAAGAACGTGACTCTGCAGGGCAGCTTCAGTCACAACTGGCCGATTTGGGAACGAGTGATTGCGTTGCTTGCCAGTGGCCAGTTGAATGTGAAGCCAATTATTGGCGGAGTCTGGCCACTTGCGGAGTGGCATGACGCCTTTGAAAAGATGCACAAAGGCGAAGTTGTCAAATCCGTCCTTAAACCCGAATAGTCCGACAGACCGGATCATCCGACATTCCGAATCTTGATTCGAAAGTACAAAATGCCGAAGCTCGCCGTATTTCCGAAAGCCTTCATGCAGGCACTTTGCAAAGAAGGATCGATGAAAGTTTCCGAATGGATTGCGCTTGCCGCTCCGCTCGAAGTTCAAGGACTGGAATGGTACGCCGGGTTCCTTGAAATGGCGGATGAAGCAAACTGGCCGCGATTTCGGAAGGAAGTCGAAAATACCGGCAAAGTCATTCCAATGATGTGCTGTTCGCCCGACTTTACGCATCCCGATGCAGCTTTCCGAGACCGCGAAATTGCGAAACAGAAACGCTGGATCGATATGACGGATGCACTGGGCGGAAACTATTGCCGAGTCCTCAGTGGGCAGCGACGACCGGAACTCAGTGTGGATGAAGGCGTCAAGCTGGCGGCTGATTCGATCGAGGCGTGTTTGCCGTATGCCACGGAACGCGGCATCACGTTGATCATCGAAAATCACTACAAGGATGACTTCTGGGAGTACCCCGAGTTTGCTCAGAAGATGGATGTCTTTTGCAAACTCGTTGATCGTATTCATCATCCGAATTTTGGTGTCAACTACGATCCCAGCAACACGTATCTCGCGGGAGAAGATCCAATTGAATTGCTCAAGCGAGTTTCCAGCCGTGTGGTCACAATGCACGCCAGCGACCGATATCTGAAAGAGGGAACTCTGGACGATTTGCGTCGCGAAGAAGGCGGTGCGACGGGTTACGCAAAGCGGTTGAGCCACGGTGAGATCGGCAAGGGACTCAACGACTACGATGCCATCTTCACCGAATTGAAACGTGTTGGCTTCGATAGCTGGATCAGTATCGAAGACGGCGTGGACGGTATGGATCAGCTTGTGCGCAGCGTCGAGTTTCTGAAGAAAAAGATCGCCGTGTACTGGGCTGCGTAGGCCGATCTGTCTGGCGTAAGGAATAGTCCCGAATTGAGATCCTGTTTCGCGTAGACGGACCGAGTTCGCTGCGCTGCCGGAGCTGCAGTCGCAGTCGAGTCACGTAGCGAATCCGATGGTTTTCCACGACGAATTGTTCAGCGAACGATTTTCCGGTGATGTGCGACCTTGGCCCGGCCTACGGACAGGTCGGGCTACTTTTGCTGTTCGGTCAGTGAATCATTGAATGTCAGGTTGCCGTGGGTCAGCGTGACAGAATGCGGAAACGCAGCGGCCAGCGTGTCGCTGTGTGTGACGCACAACAAGGCAGTGTCGTTTTCTGCGGCCACTTCCAGCAGCAGGTTACCGATCTCTTCGGCGGTAACGGGATCAAGATTGCCGGTTGGTTCGTCGGCAAGTAACAGCGATGGCTGATGGATGAGAGCGCGGCATACGGCGACGCGCTGTCGTTCACCACCGGACAACCGACCGGGGCGATGATGAAGCCGGTCTTTTAATCCGACTCGTTCCAGCAATGCGTTGGCTCTTTGTCGCACATCGCCTTCCGAACCGAACCCGGCCAGCGATGGCAGCAGCACGTTTTCCAGTACGCTGCATTGCGGCAATAGTTGGTGATCCTGAAAGATGAATCCAATATGCTGATTGCGAAACGAAGCCAGGCGGCGGGAACTGAGTCGCCAGGGATTTTCACCCAGAATCTCAATCAGACCAGACGTTGGTTGATCCAGAGTTCCGGCCAGATAGAGCAACGTACTTTTGCCGCAACCCGACGGACCGCGAATCGCCACCGCATTTCCGGAGACAACTCGCAAATTGACATCCTTCAGAATCGTGAGCTGTCCCTGAGGTGTCTCAAACGACCGGCTGATATTGTGCATGTTCAGTACGAGCGGCATGGCAGTGTCAGAGAATCTGAAAAAAAGAAAAGATGGTGGCAAGCGTTACGCGGTTGTCGTCAGGACACGATCAGCACCCGTGCATAAGTTGCGTCGTTTAACGGCAAGCCGAAGGCGTCGGTTTTCGGGTAATTTGCATATGCCTACGGCTCGCCTCAGAAATCATACTGATCAATGTTGTCTTTCGTGAACACCAGAATATCACCCAGCATGACATGATCGCCAACAATCGACAATTCACCAAGTCTTCCGGCTTTGAAAGAAGTGGCACCTTCCTGAAGCTCCCCGGTCGCCAGCGCCTTCGCCACGTGCATCGTCAGATAGCCGAGATCGATCGTGTTCCAAAGTACGACCGATCGGACTGTTCCGTTGTTCACAAACTTTTTCATATCATTCGGCGTGGAAAGACCGGTGACCAGGATTTGCCCGCCTTTACCGCTTTGCTCTACTGCTTCAGCAGCGCCAGGAAATGAAACGGAACTGATCCCGAAGATACCTTTAAGATTTGGGTACTTGCTGATCACGTCCTGACTGTCCGCCAGCGCGTTGCTGGCATTTTCTCCCGGAAACTTGATCGTTGCCAGATTCAGTTTGGTTTTAGCCAGAGCAGGCTTCATGGCTTCGATCCAGGCATTCTGGTTGGCTGAGGTTGCGTCGGCGCTGATGATCACGACATCGCCTTCGGTGTCTGGTCCAAGGTCGTTCAGCATTGCATTCACCATTCCTTCACCGATGGCCTGGGCCGACGCCTGATTCACGAAGAAAGAACGCGATTCGGGAGTTCCGTCGGCGTCCCACGTAATCACCGAGACACCGGCGGCGCGAGCTTCCTTCATGGCACCCGCGACGACGTCTGGGGCGTTGGGAGCAACGCAGATCACATCGACACCGTCAATTGTCCATTGCTCAATCATTTCCGCCTGCTTACGCGGATCGCCGTCAGTCGGTCCATCATAGAGCAGTTCGATTCCCAACTCATTCGCGGCTTCTTCGGCTCCCTTGAAGCAGGAACTGAAATAGCTGATTCCTTTGATCTTCGGTAACAGCGCTATGCGGAGTTTGTTTCCGTCTGCCGAGTGTGCTGCATTCTCGCCGGGAATCCCCTTCGACTGCGAAGGTTTCTTTTCTGCGCAGCCGAAGACTGAGAGCAGTACAGCGAAACAGGTCGGCCAGAAGCAGACATATCGATTCATACGTGATTCCTGAATAATTTGCATCTCGCCGTTTCCCAAACGCGATGGACCGCTACATTGGATGCATCATAGTACACATTGGTTCGTCCATTCAAATCCCTGCCGTTCGTCCGCCTATCCTCAAACAGAAAACCCCTTCGCTATCAGCCCTCTGGTCGTGACACACAATCTCTCAAGGTGTAACATCCTAACCATGTCGCTTCAGTAGCCGCTTTACGATTCGAAAGAATGCAGCCAAAGACAAGTCACGACTTCCTGAAAGTTGCCGAACAACGCCTCAATGCTGCTGAAGCGTTGCTTGGTGGCGACTTGACGCTCGACGCCCAATACGTCGGCGGATACGCAGTCGAATGCTCACTCAAGGCGCTGATTCTTGAAAAAACGGCCTTCGATGACCGCCCTGACAAATTGCTCCGAATCTCGTCGGGAGCTATAATGCACAAACCAGAAACGTTATTGCAGGAGTTGCGAACACTGGGTATTCGGCTGACGCCAGAATTGGCAAAAAGGATGCGGCGATTCGATTGGACTACCGACCTTCGTTATGAAACTGGGCGCCGTAATCGAGGCGAAACCAGAGGCTTCCTCCGGACGTGCGTTGAAATCCTTGATTGGGTGAAAGATGAACTATCATGACAACTAAACATATATCCAACTGGAAGGACAAGCGAACGGATGAATCTCGAGTGGTCGAAGAAGACCTGCGTCAAGCGGGTTTCGACCGGGTTGACGCATATCGATACAACTCGGCTTCGCTCCGCGTTCGAGTGATTGACAAACGGTTCGAGTCAATTCCGCGTGAAGAGCGAGATTCAATCGTTGAACCATTCATCGAAAAACTGCCACGTTCAACCCAGGCGGATATCGTCACACTCGTCTTGCTTGCTCCGACGGAGTTCGAACAACCGAACGAAACGTTTCGTGAATTCATGCTCAATACTGAATTCGAGAACCCAAGTCCTTCGATGCTTTAGGCCAAGAAGGAATCACAATCAGGGGACTGACGTTCCCCGCTCGCCGGAATAGACATCCGTTCTGACCGCCTACAGTTTAACGTTCTCGCTTTCGCAAGACCAATTGATAGGCCAAAACTGCGACAATCAGCAAGCTCCCGATCACGATCGATCGAAGTTCGTCAGAGCCCCAGTAGCGGCTGATGAACAGCCGTGTTTCATGGATCAGAAGCAAACCCAGTGTTGTGCCGACGATGTTGCCACGGCCACCGTAGATACTGGTTCCTCCAAGAACCACGGCCGTGATCACATCCAGTTCAAAGCCTTTTCCGACATCGGCCTTTGCCGTATCGAATCGTGCCACATAGATGAGTGCCGCCACGCCCGCCAGAAGTCCGGTTGTCGTATAAAGCCAGAACCGAATCCGTTCGACCGCGATCCCGGAGAACTTCGCGGCGCGCTCGTTGTGACCAATTGCGTACAAGAATCGCCCGTTGGGCGTTTTCGACAGAAACACGCCAAACCCAATCGCCATCAGAAGAAACAATGTTCCCGGCAACGGTACTCCCATCCAGTTGCCTCGCGCAAGATTTGAGAAGTCATCACCAAATCGTGAATATGAAAATCCTTGACTCCAGCCTTCTGCAATTCCTCGATACGCGGCGAAAGTGGCCAGTGTCACAATCAAGGGGTGCAATCGCAGTCGCGAAACCAGCGCACCATTGACAGCGCCGCAACAAAGACCCGTGATCAGACAGGCCAAACTTGCGGCGAACAGGTTGCCCGTTGCCGTATGAACGCCCCCGAACACCACAGCACTGAGACCCATCGTGGAACCAACCGACAAGTCAATGCCACCGGTAATGATAATCAGCGTCATCCCCAGCGCCAGAATTGCAAACTCCCACAACTGTCTCGACAGTAAGAGCTGGCTTTGGAGTTTCAGAAAATCTGGCACCAGCCGGCTGGCAACCAGGAGAACAACAACCAGCAACACCCCGACAACTGTTTCATGCCACCAGGGGAAAGACCGGCCAATTCTTGATTCATGCGTCGAGCTCATGCGGCGTCCTCCCGGATGGAACTCCGCCTGCGGCGAGACGACAACGAATCCGTAACGACGGCAAGCAGAATGAACATGCCCTGGATTGCGCGCGTCCACTTCTCCCCGGCTTCACCGATGTCCATGAATGTCAGAACCGGACGAATCATTGTCATCAGTACGACGGCCAGCAGCACACCAATCAATCGTCCCTGACCACCAGAAATCGCAATGCCACCGACCACGACGCACGTGACCACCAGCAATTCAAACTCCGTGCCGATCCCGGATTCGATCTTTGGCAGTCTGGGCACATCGACGATCGTCGCAACGGCAGTAAGAAAACCCGTGTAACCAAACACAAACAGTTTCAAGCGGACTTCGCTGAGTCCGACCATCTTTGCGGATTCGGCACTGCTGCCCAGAGCATACAACCGACGTCCCAACGGGACGTGGTGAATCAGAACACTGGTGAGTCCAATCACTCCAATGCCGGCCAGAATGCTGATCGGAACACCGAACAGTCCCTGCTTCGCAAGTTGAGTCAATCCTTCCGGCAGACGGTCGATGTTCTTGCCTCCCATCATCAGCGTTGTCAGCCCGCGCAGCGCAGTGAGCAAGCCGAGTGTAACAATGATTGACGGGGCTTTGCCCACAGCAACTAAACTGCCCGTGAACAAACCCATCAGCGTCCCGAGGCCCAGCGTGGCTGGAATTCCGATCCAGCAGGAAAGATCGGCTTCGCTTTCGGAAATCATGCGGCCCATCACTGCTGACAGCAAAGCCATCAGTGAACCAACGGAAATATCAATCTCACCCGTGACAACAACCAGCATGACACCACAAGCCACTATCGCTGTCGGCGCACATCGGACCAGAATCTCACGCCACACATCGAATGAAAGAAAATGTTCATCCTTAATGCCAACCACTGCGCATGTCAGCACGATCAGCAGCAATAGTCCTGTTTCTCGTTGGCGAATCAGTCTCGACAACATCGACAAATGACTTGCCTGGATGCTTCGATGCTCGCTTGTTGGCATTTGCAGGTTGCTCATCGCGCAGCCTCCTGCATCCGAGACTCGACAGCGTCCGGCAGCGCCAAGGCCAGCACGGCTTCCTGTGTCGCCGTTGCTCCCTGCAGTTCGCCTGCTATTCGGCCCGAACGAATGACCAACAAACGATCACACAACGACAGCAGTTCCGGAAGGTCGGACGAGATGACCAGAGTTGCCACGCCTTTCGCAGCAAGGTTCCGAATCAACTGATGCACCTGCGATTTTGCTCCGACGTCAACGCCACGAGTCGGTTCGTCCAGGATCAGCACTTTGGGATTTCGAGCCAGCCATTTTCCAAGCACTAGTTTCTGCTGATTGCCGCCCGAAAGTGTGGCTGCTGCCATTCCGGGACTTGCTGCTTTGACACTCAGATCGTTCATCTGAGCCGCAACAAGTTCCTTCTCTGCGAGGCGGCGCAGCAGACCCCAGTGGGTCAAGGATCGCAGCATCGCAAGACTGATGTTTTCCCCCACGGACATCGGGAGGATCAGTCCTTCGTGCTGTCGATCCTCCGGAACCATTCCAATTCCGGACGCCATTGCATTCTGCACTGATCCGCTTTCTAACCGTCGCCCGCCAACGTGTACTTCG